>Ga0182017_10000478_pt1 | contig 31630 bp, 31 predicted proteins | sample 712E3DmetaG_FD_120492 | JGI IMG/M metagenome (GOLD analysis project Ga0182017, IMG submission 120492) | Permafrost microbial communities from Stordalen Mire, Sweden - 712E3D metaG | ecosystem: Environmental > Terrestrial > Soil > Wetlands > Permafrost | place: Sweden: Stordalen | collected... | reverse complement strand
TGTTGCGCCAGTACTGCAGGGCGCACTTGAGCGCCTGCTCGACCGCCGAGGCGCCGTCCGAGGCAAAGAGGAAGTGAGGATCGTTGATCGGCACCACGCGCGCGAGCGCCTCGCACAGCTCGACCACCGCACGGTTGCCGTTTCCGAGCAGCGTCGAGTGGGCGACCTTGCCGAGCTGATCTGTCAGGGCCGCGTCAAGGTCGGGCACGTGGTGTCCGAGCGTGGTCACCCAGAGCGAGGAGATGGCGTCGAGATAACGTCGCCCCTGGCTGTCGATCAGCTCGTGCCCCTCGGCCCGATCAACGATCACGGGCTCCTGCAAGGGGAAGGTGGCCATCTGGGTGAAGCCGTGCCAGACCCTGCCGGCGTCGCGTTCGATCCAATCGTTCACAAGCGCAGGGTATCGGTGACGTCCGCTAGGCTGCGGCCCCATGGGGACGATCTCCTTCGCTCGCGGCGCGCCGGCGCCCGAATGCCTCGCCGTCGACCTCCTGGCCGAGTGTGCCAAGAGCGCGATCGAGCGAGACGGCACCGCCGTTCTCTCCTACGGCACCGGTCTTGGCTATGCGCCGCTCAGGGAGTGGCTGAGCGAGCGCTACTCGATCGATCCGAGCCAGATCCTGCTCACCAACGGCTCGCTCCAGGGCTTCGTCTACTTGGCCCAGCACTTCTTCTGGAGCGGCGTGGGCGGGCGCGTGCTGGTCGAGGCGCCGAGCTACGATCGTCCGCTCCTGATCCTGCGTCACCATGGCGTCGAGGTCAGCACGATCGAGATGGATGACGAGGGGCTCGACCCCGAGGCGCTGGAGCGCGAGCTGAAGCGCGGGCCCAAGCCGGCCTTCCTCTACACGATTCCCACCTTCCAGAACCCGAGCGGGCGCACGCTATCTGTCGAGCGCCGCAAGCGCATCGTCGAGCTGGCGCAAGAGTACGACCTGCTGGTGCTCGAGGACGATCCCTACGGCTTCGTCCGCTACGAGGGCACCGCGCCGCCGACCATGTTCGAGCTCGAGGGCTCGGTCGCCGGCCAGGTCGCGCACACCTCCTCGTTCTCGAAGACGATCTCGCCCGGGCTCCGCGTCGGCTACCTGATCCTGCCCAAGCCGCTGCTCAAGCCGCTCGAGCTGATCGCCTCCTCGACCACCATCTCGCCTTCGAACCTGCCCGCGGCGACGGTCTACGAGTTCGCCCGGCGCGGCCACTTCGAGCCCAACCTGGAGCGGATGAACAACCTTCTTCGCACACGCCGCGACGCGATGTTGGCTGCGCTCGAGCGCCACTTCGGCGACAGCGCGAGCTGGAGTCGGCCGGAGGGCGGCTATTTCAACTGGCTCAACCTGCCCGAGGGCGTCGACGCCGGCGAGCTGCTGGCTCGGGCCACCGAGGCCGGCGTCACCTACTGCAAGGGCACCGATTTCTATCCCGACGGCCGTGGCGCCAGCTCGCTCCGGCTCGCCTACAGCTTCCCCTCGCCGGACGAGATCGAGCGCGGAGTTGCCATCCTGGCCGAGCTGGCCGGCGAGATGAAGAACAACGCCTGAGTAAGCGCCGCAGGCTGCTTACTACTTGTTCCGCTCGGCCTGCAACTCCAGGCGAGCCTGCTCGAGCTTGCGGTGCCGGTGCATCTGCGAGATCAGGACGCCGCTTATCAACCCGAGCACCAGGCAGAGCAGGATCATCCAGATCAGCGAGATCTTGACCGAGAGGAAGAGGAACGAGATCTTGACCTTGGAGCTGTTGGCGATCACGAGCGCGATCCCGTAACCGACGAGCACGAGGAGAATGATCAGCTTCGACCAGAGTTGAGGCTGCCAGGGCTCTTCACTCTCGATCTCCGCGGCTTTCTCTTTTGCGCCTGCGTCGACCGGCTCTGGCGCCGGCTGGGACTCTTTCTCGCTCATGGGAAGAGTTTAATCGCTGAACTGGTGCGCAAGTAAAGGACCTGCGTGGCGACGCGCCGGCGGGCCCGGCTCAGGCGACGGCGTGCTCGCGCGCCAACTCGGCCAGCGCGAGAGCATTGCGATGCGACGACGGGTGAGGGGGCATCTGCGAAGCCTGGATGCTGTACCTGAAAGTGGGACAAGGCTCGTCACAACGAAGCGCACAGAGCCCAGCCCCATGGAAATAGCAATTACTACAAGTTACATCAATGTTGTTGCTCATACCCCTCTTTTGCTCTAGCTGCGGCGACCCCGGTTACAAGCCTGGATGATAAGGGCTAGTCCAGGATAGACAAGGGTCCAGAAAGTTAAAAAAGCCGCAATTTGCGGCCGATTCGTTATTGTCAAAAGAAAAGGTAATCAGCGCTTCCGCTCGGCTGTTGCCAGGGCATGCAACGCCTGTTGAAAACTCGTTACTGGAACGATCGTCATATTGCCTGCATAGCGCCTGGCGTCCTTGGCGTTATCCCCATCGACCGGCACGAGCATGATTTCGATTCCGGCGCGTCGCGCCCCGATGACCTTTTGCTTCACGCCTCCGATCGCGCCGACGCTGCCGTCGAGATAAAGCTCGCCGGTCGCCGCGACCCGGTAGCCGTGATCGATGTCGCGGCCCAGCTTGTCGGTCAGCTCGAGCGCGAAGGCGAGCCCGGCCGATGGTCCGCCGACGTTGCCGGCATCGATCGTGACTTCGATCGGGAGCTTGACCGTCGTCGCCTGGCCGATCGAGACGCCGATCATGGAAGCGTGCCGCCCGTAGGGCGAGGCGATCGTGCGAAGCGCCACGGTGCTCTGTACGCCTCTACGGCTGAAGGTGATGCGCACTCTCGTGCCGACGCGGTGCCGGCTGATCAGCGTGCTCAGCCGCGAGTCGGACAGGGTCGTCACGCCGTCTACGGCCGTGATCCGGTCGCCGGGCCGGAGCTTCTTCGAGGCAGGCGAGCCCGGCTTCGTGCTCTCGACCAGCGCGCCGCGTAGGCGGATGACGACCTTGTAGCCGAGGTTGCGCAGAGCCACCGCCTCGGCGATCTTCTTCGATTGGGCCATCGCGACGGCGTCGAGGCGTGCGCGCTCCTTGTCGCTGATGTTCGAAGGCCCGATCTCCTGCTCGGAGACGAGCGTGGCGTCGTGGCGCAGGAAGGGAAGGTAGCGCTCGGCCAAGGTCGCCCGCCGCTCGAGCACGTCCACGAAGTAGAGGCCGCCCTTGTTGTCCGTTCGTCCCTTCTTCACCTTGACCAGCGTCGCCAGCGGATGAGCTTTGTCGGGCAGAAGCAAATAGGAGCTCGAGTAGGTGAGCCGTGCGTAGACGAAAACCGCGACGAGCGCGAGGAGGAGCACTCCGCCGGCCGTCGCGAGCGATGTCGCGAGCGAGCGTGGTTTCATCACGAGCGAGGATACAGGCGCCGCTAGGTCCTCCTGGAGCCGTTGACGGGCGTCGCTAGAGCAGCCCGCGACCGGCGCCGCCGTCCACCGGGATCAGCGTGCCCGTGATGTAGCTGGCGGCGTCGGAGGCGAGGAAGGCGGCGAGCGCGCCGATCTCCTTCGCCTCGCCGAAGCGACCGAGCGGGATCTGCGCCAGGTCGGCGTCGGGCGGGCCAGTCTTGTAGAGCTGCTGGAGGCGCTCGGTGGCGATCCGGCCGGGCGCGATCGAGTTGACGGTGATTCCCTCGGAGCCGAGCTCGCGCGCCAGCGTCTTGGCCCAGCCGACCAGGCCCGGGCGAATGGCGTTCGAGAGGGCGAGGTTGTCGATCGGCTCGCGCACGGCGACCGAGGTGATGTTGATGATTCGGCCCGCCTTACTCTTGCGTAGGTGCGGCAGGCAGAGGTTGGTCAGCCTGACGGCGGAGAAGAGCAGCAGCGTGAGCGCGTCCTCGAGCGCCTCGTCGTCGATCTCGAGCGCCGGCCCGGGCGGCGGGCCGCCGCCGTTGTTGACCAGGATGTCGATGCCGCCGAAGGTGCTGACGGTGCGCTCGACCAGATTGCGCAGATCGCGCGGGCTGGTCAGGTCGCCCTGCACGGCCAACGCGCCGATGCGGTCGGCCTCCTGCTCGAGCAGCGTGCGGCGGCGAGCGAACATGGTGACGTTCGCGCCCGCCTGGTCGAGCGCCTCGGCGATCGCCAGGCCCATCCCCGAAGAGGCTCCGCAGACGATCGCCGTTCTGTCCCGTAGATCGAGCTTAAGCATCGTTGGCGGGATTCTCTTCGAACCGGGCACGGACGCGCGTGGTCAATCCGCCGCGAACGTTGAAGACGCCCTCGACCTCGGCGAGGCGGGGGGCGGCCGAGCTCACGATCTCGTCGAGCACGGCGCCGACGACCTCCTCCTGGAGGATCTTCCGCTGCCTGAAGGAGGTCAGGTAGTCACGCAGCGATTTCAGCTCGAGCAGCGACTCGGCGGGGACGTAGCGGATGGTCAGGCGGCCGAAGTCGGGCGCGCCGGTGAGCGGGCAGAGCGAGCTGAACTCCAACGTCTCGAGCTCGATCTCGAGCGTGCGCTTCGGCTGGGCGTTTTTCAGCGTCTCGATCGTCATGGCTCCATCAGCCTCGCGTTATCGGCTACCAGGTACTTAGGAAGTATGCCTCCAGGCCGCGCCGATGATCGCGGTCGCAGCCCGAAAATAGGTTCCAAGCCCGGGTTTTTCGCACCGTCTGTCCCGTACCGGCTCGGCCCGTTGGGTACAGTAAAAGTTCATGCCTGATAGCGATAAAGGCCTGCGGGGCGTCGTAGCGGTAAATTCGGGGATCACCTCGATCGATGGTGAGCGCGGAATTCTGCGCTATCGCGGCTATGACGTCGGCGATCTGGTCGAGCACTGTTGCTTCGAAGAGGTTTGCTTCCTGCTCCTCTACGGCGAGCTTCCGGGCGCCGGCGAGCTCGCCACCTTCCGAGAGGATCTGCTCGCCGCACGCACGATTCCGACCGAGGTCGAGGCGGTCGTGGACGACTCGGCCCACTACGCGCGGCCGATGGAGGCGATGCGCTCGATGGGCTCGGCGCTCTCCTTCTCCGATCCCGACAAGGCCTCGAACGCGCCCGACGCCAATCTGCGCAAGGCCACCCGATTGGTTTCCCAGCTGCCGACCGTGATGGCACGCTACCGACGCCGCTACTACGGCCTCGAGCCGGTCCAGCCCGACCCCGAGCTCGACTACGCAGCCAACTTCCTCTGGATGCTGCGCGGCGAGATGCCCAGCGAAGAGGATGCGCGCGTGCTCGACGCCGTCTCGATCCTGCACGCCGACCACGAGATGAACGCCTCGACTTTCGCGGCGCGCGTGATCGCGGCCACCTGCACCGACATGCACTCGGCGATCGTCGGCGCCATCGCCGCCCTCAAGGGCCCGCTGCACGGAGGCGCCAACGAGTGGGTGATGGCGACGCTGAAGAAGATCGGCTCGGAGGACAAGGTCGAAGCCTGGGTGGACGACGTGCTCGACCGGGGCGAGAAGATCCCCGGCTTCGGGCACGCCATCTACAAGGTCACCGATCCGCGCGCGATCATCCTGAAGGAGATCGGGCGCAAGGCGTTCGAGCGCGCCGACCCGATCGAGCCGAACTGGTTCGCGATGACCGAACTGATGGAGCGCCGCGTCTTCGAGCGCAAGGGCTTGGTGCCGAACGTCGACCTCTACTCGGCCTCGGTGCTCTACTCCCTCGGCTTCCCGATCGACCTGCTGACGGCGTTGTTCGCGGCCAACCGCGTAGCCGGTTGGGCGGCACACGTGATCGAACAGCACTCGGACAATAGAATCATCAGGCCTACCATCAACTACATAGGGCCGCCGGCGCGCGAGCTTCCGGTCAGCCAGGAGCGAGCATGAGCGAGCAAGAAAGCAAGAAGCCGACCACCCTAGCCGAGGCCGCCGCCGAAGCCGACGAACTGGCCCTGCGCGGAGCCCAGCGCGAGCTGGCTCAGATGCGCGGTGTCTGGGATGACGAGCTGGAGGCCGCCGCCCGTAGCGAAGATTTCCGCGAGCGGGCCGTCGCCTACAAAGCGATCGGTCAGTTTCGCTTTCGCCAGAAGCTGGAGCTGCTGAAGCGCGGTTTCGACGACGAGAGCCCGGGTTGTCGCGGCTCGGCGCTGGTCTCGCTGGAACTGCTCTCGCGCGGCCACCCCGGAGCCGTCAACTCCGTTCGCTCCAACCTGCACACGCTTGCGAGTCGAGACGACAACGGCGCCGTGCGGCGGCTGGCCATTGTCTGCTTGCGCAACGGCTCGCCGCAGTCCGACACGCTCGGGATGCTGGCCGGCATGGCCGACGACGAGTCGCAGGACGAGAGCATGCGCTCGACGGCACGTAGCGTCGTCGCCGCGCTCAAGCGCAGGGCCAGCGCCCGACCGCCGAAGCGCTGATTTTCTGAACTCGAATCTAAACGAAGCACTTCACTGCCTGGCCGCGCTTGGCGGCACGAGGACGTCGTCCTCGGTCGCGCCCGTAGTCACCGGCTACGAACGCGACACTGCGTCCGAGCCTCGCACTCGCCGCTCGCACCCAGTCGGCGGGTCTTCATTCCGCTTCGAGTTCTAGCGCGCCTTCGTCCTGGCGTGCGGATGCGCGCTGAAGTAGGTCTCGCGCCGGCGCTTGTCGGAGACGTGGGTATACAGCTCGGTGGTCGAGAGGTCGGCGTGGCCGAGCATCTCCTGGACGCTGCGCAGGTCGGCGCCGCCCTCGAGCAGGTGGGTGGCGAAGGAGTGACGGAGCAGGTGCGGATGGATGCGACCAGGCTCCAGCCCGGCGACCTCGGCCAGGCGGCGCAGGATCAGGAAGGCGCCGGCCCGGGTCAGCCCGCCGCCGCGGGCATTGAGGAAGAGCTCGGGACGGGGACGGCGCTCGAGGAAGGGTCGCCCGCGCGCCAGATAGCGGGTCAGGGCATCGGCGGCCCGGCGCCCGATCGGCACGATCCGCTCCTTGTCGCCCTTGCCCAGGCAGCGAACGATCCGGTTATCGAGATCAAGGCCGGCCCGCTCCAGCCCGACCGCCTCGCTCACCCGTAGCCCGGCCCCGTAGAGCAGCTCGACCAGCGCTCGGTCGCGCAGGTCACGTGGCTTGATGCCGTTCGCCGCCTCGATCAGGCGCTCGGCCTCGGCCGGAGAAAGGGGATGGGGGAGGTGACGTTGTCGCCGCGGCGGCCTCAGCTCGGCGGCGGGGTTGTCGCCGCGCGCCCCGATCAGAACTAGGTGGCGGTAGAAGGAGCGAAGCGCGGCCAGCCGCCGCGCAACAGTCGCCGAGGCCAGCCCGCGCGAGCGAAGCTCGGTCAGGTAGCGCTCTAGATCGTCGGTAGATGCGTCGCTCAGCGGTCTATCGAGCACCCGGGCGGCGTCGGTGAGGTCGCGGCGGTACGCCTCGACCGTGAGCTGCGAGCGGCGCGCCGCGAGGAGTGCGAGAAAGCCTTCGACCTCTTGTTCCATCGGACTGTTCTAGTTCGCCGCGTGGAGCCGAACTCCACCCTGCGCGAGAGGTCGCTGTCGCTCGTGCGCTACGACCTGGGGTGCGCCCGGTCATAAACCCGCCGTAACCGCCGCGCATCCACATGGCTGTAGACCTGAGTGGTCGAAAGCGAGCTGTGTCCGAGCAGCTCCTGAATAACTCGAAGATCGGCGCCGCCTTCGAGCAGGTGGGTCGCGAAGGCATGGCGCAGGCGGTGCGGATGGCGGATGAGGCGGCGCAGGGTACTGGTGTCGAGCCGCCGGCCACTCGTCGAGAGGAAGAAGGCGTTCTCGGCGCCGCGTGCCAGCTTGGGCCGGGAGTCGTGCAGGTAGCGACCCGTCCAGGCGGACGCCTCCTCGCCCAGCGGAACGACTCGCTCCTTGCCGCCCTTACCGCGCACGTGCACGGTCTCGTTCTCGAAATCGACGTCGGCCAGGTCGAGCCCGACCGCCTCGGCGCTGCGCAGACCGGCCGAGTAGACCAGCTCGAGCAGGGCTCGGTTGCGCAGCGCGAGCGGGCCTTTGCCTTCGCTCGCCGCGAGAAGTTCATCGACCTCGTCGGGGCGCGGCGTTTCTGGAAGGTGGAGCGAGCGGCGCGGCTTGAGCGCCAGTTCGGGCACGTGGGCGGGGCCGAGCTCGAAGGCGATCAGCCCGCGCACCGCCGCCAGCTTGCGCGCGATCGTGCGCTCAGCGAGTCGGCTCGGTTGCCGTCCCGGGCGCGCGGCACCGAGCTCGGCCGCGTAGAGAGCGAGCAGGCGCCCGTCCATGTTCTCGAGCGTCGCGTTCTTCCGGGCGAGGACGTCGGCGAACTCGTTCAGGTCGCTTCGGTAGGCGCGCCGGGTAGCGTCCGAAAAGGACGGAGAGGCGAGAAAACGGTCGATGGTTCGGTCGAGATCCACTTCTGGAGTGATTCGCCGTTGGAGCGAAAATCCCGTTCGCGGAACACTTCTCTCTACGCCCTCCCCCAAAACCACCCGCCCGCGGGGTCGTTCAAAACTACCATCTCGTCGCGGCCGGAAACGCACCGCAGCGTGTCGATTCTGTGCCGAGTCAGTAAACGATCCACCCCTGTTCCGGCAAGGTGCGATGCCCGCCACGTACCATGCCGAGAATGCCGCGACTCGGAAATCTGGCAAAGGCGCTCCTTGCACTTGCTGTGGCGCTGGCCGCCTCGGCTCTGCTCGCCAGCTCTTCTTCGCCCGGTCGCGCGGCGAGCGCCCCGCTGGTCGTCATCGATCCGGGCCACGATCGCTACGCCAACTCCGCTACCGAGCCGATCGGGCCGGGCTCGAGCACGATGAAGATCAAGGACGGCGGCGGAACGCGCGGTGTCGTCTCGGGCAAGCCGGAGGCCGTGATCAACCTAGCCGTCTCGAAGCGCCTGGCGACGCTGCTCAGGCGGGCCGGAATCCGCGTTGCGATGACGCGCACCACGACCAGCCACGTCTCGATGGGAAACGTCGCTCGGGCCCAGTTCGCCAACCGGCGCCATGCCGCCGCCTTTGTGCGCGTGCACTGTGACGGCTCGACTTCGGGCACCACCGGCACGCACACTCTCTATCCCGCCTACCACCGCGGCTGGACTGACGACATCTACAAATCGAGTCTCAGGCTGGCCAAGCTCGTACAGGCCGGATTGGTCGGCTCGCTTGGCTTCCCCAACCGCGGTCTCGATGCTCGCTCTGACATCACCGGCTTCAACTGGGCCAACGTGCCCGTGATCCTGCCCGAGCTCGGCTTCCTGACCAACCCCGGCGAGGATCGCGTACTGGCGAGCAGCGCCGGCCAGCAGAAGGCGGCTGTTGGCATGTGCCGCGGCATTCTGCGCTTCCTCGGGCGCGCGCCCTCGAGCTGCGGCTGATCGCGCTCAGGCGCGGGAACCGTCGCTGAAGCGCGGCAGCCAACAGGAAGGGCCCGCCGAAGCGGGCCCAACCAAACAATCAGAACGAGTCGTCTCTAGCTAACTACAGCGCCGGGCTACCCTTCCAGGCGCTCTCGCAGTCCGCTGAGTTGATCGCGCAGGCGCGCCGGCAGCCGCTCTCCGAACCGGGCGAAGTGTTGCTCGATGTCGGGCAGCTCCGCCCGCCAGGCCTCGATGTCCACGCGCAGCAACTCGTGGATGTTCTCCGGCGGGAGATCGAGCCCGCCCAGGTCGAGGTCGCTCTCGCCTGGCAGATAGCCGATGGGAGTCTCGCCGGCCTCCACTTCGCCCTCCACGCGTTCGCACATCCAGGCAAGCACGCGACTGTTGTCGCCGTAGCCCGGCCAGAGCCATTCGCCCTCGGCCGTCTTTCTGAACCAGTTGACGTAAAAGATGCGCGGAGCCTTGTCGCCCAGCCGGTCGCCCATCTCGAACCAGTGCTGGAAGTAGTCGGCCATGTTGTAGCCGCAGAAGGGCTGCATGGCGAAGGGGTCGCGGCGCAGCTTGCCCACCTCGCCGATGTTGGCCGCCGTCGTCTCGGACGAGGCTGTCGCTCCCAGGAAGACGCCGTGGTCCCAATCGAGCGCCTCGGTCACCAGGGGAACGACGCCGCTGCGCCGGCCGCCGAAGATGAAGATATCGATCGGCACGCCGTCGGGCTTTTCCCAGTCGGAGCTGATGGCGGGGCACTGGGCCGCCGGGGCGGTGAAGCGGGCGTTGGGGTGCGCGGCGGGCTCGGCGCTGCCCGGAGACCAATCGCGGCCCTTCCAGTCGATCGCGTGGGCCGGCGCCGGGACGCCCATCCCTTCCCACCAGATATCGCCGTCGTCGGTGAGCGCGCAGTTGGTCAGAATCGTATTCTCCTTGCAGGTCTCCATCGCCATCGGGTTCGACTGATACGAGGTGCCCGGCGCGACTCCGAAGAAGCCCGCCTCGGGATTGATGGCGTAGAGGCGGCCGTCGGGGCCGATCTTCATCCAGGCGATGTCGTCGCCGATGCACTCCGCCTTCCAGCCGGGGATAGCCGGCTGGAGCATCGCCAGGTTGGTCTTGCCGCAAGCCGAGGGGAAGGCGGCGGCGATGTGATAGCGCCGTCCCTTGGGGCTGATTAGCCGCAGGATCAGCATGTGCTCGGCCATCCAGCCCTCGCGCCTGGCCATAGCCGAGGCGATGCGCAGGGCGAAGCACTTCTTGCCCAGGAGCGCGTTGCCTCCGTAGCCCGAGCCGAACGACCAGATCAGGTTCTCGCGCGTGAAGTGGGAGATGTACTTCTTCTCCATCGGCGCGCAGGGCCAGGGAACGTCCTCCTCACCGGGCTCGAGCGGTGCCCCGATCGAGTGCAGGCAGGGCACGAACTCGTCGTCTTCGCCCAACGCCTCGACCACCTTCTCGCCGATGCGGGTCATGATCTGCATGTTGCAGACAACGTAGGGGCTATCGGTGATCTCGACGCCGATCTTGGCCATCGGCGAGCCCAACGGGCCCATCGAGAAGGGGATGACGTACAGCGTGCGCCCGCGCATGCAACCCTCGTAGAGATTGAGCATCGTGCGCTTGAGCTCGTCTTCGGCGACCCAGTTGTTGGTGGGGCCGGCGTCTTCCTCGTTCGGCGTGCTGATGTAGGTGCGGTCCTCGACCCGGGCCACGTCGCTGGGGTCGGAGCGGAAGAGGAAAGAGTTGCGGCGTTTCTCGAGCGGGATAGCGGCGCCGGCGGCGACCATCTGCGCCATAAGTAGGTCGTACTCGGCCTTGCTCCCGTCGCACCAATGGACTTCGTCGGGATGGCAGAGCGTGGCCACCTCTTCCACCCACTCTCGTAGTTTCCGGTTCTTCGCTTCGTAAGCCATGAGTTACCTCTGCTTGAGAATTTTCGGGCCCGCGGCCCAGCTCACGGGCCGCCTACTGGTGATTCGCTGGAAAACTGAAGTCGCGTAGACTCTTTCCTCGACCTCGCCGGTCGCCTTTACCTATCCGGTTATCCCTTCGCGGTAACTGAAGCGGCCGGCGGTTGCCCGCTTTCTGCCTGCCTCGCTCCCGAAGGAAGTCGTATTTATATCAACAGCGGGGGAAGGAATATGAGCTCCAGGACTACGCGGAGGGCGATTGTGTACGGTCTGGACGACGTGGAGAGCTCTCACGACGTGCTCGTCATAGGCGCCGGATGCGCCGGCATGCGCGCCGCCATCGAGGCGCACGATGCGGGCGCCGATGTCGCCCTGGTCTCCAAGCTGCATCCGACGCGCAGCCATTCTGGCGCGGCGCGGGGCGGTATCAACGCGGCGCTCGGTAACGCAGGCGAGGACAGCCCCGAGGCACACGCCGCCGACACGGTCAAGGGCTCCGACTACCTGGGCGACCAGGACGCGATCGAGCTGTTCTGCAAGGAGGCGCCCGGCGACATCTACCAGCTCGAGCGCTGGGGCGCCCTGTTCGATCGAGACGACGAGGGCAGGCTGGCGCAACGACCCTTCGGCGGCGCCGGCGCGCCGCGCACCGTGCATGCCGCCGACGTCACCGGCCACGTGCTGCTGCAGCTGCTGTACGAGCAGCTGCTGGCACGCGACATTCGCGTCTACGAGGAGTACTTCGCCTGGCGCCTCGTGATCGGCGAGGCCGGCTGCGAGGGCGTACTGGCCTGGGATCTGGCGCGCGGGGGAGTGAAGGCGCTCGCGGCCAAGGCGGTGATCCTGGCCACCGGCGGTTCCGGTCGCGTCTATCAGGGCTCGACCAACGCCCACGCCTGCACCGCCGACGGGATGGCGATGGCGCTGCGGGCCGGGCTGCCGCTCGAGGATCTGGAGTTCGTGCAGTTCCACCCGACTACGCTCGTCCCGAGCGGGCTGCTGGTGACCGAGGCGGTGCGCGGCGAGGGCGGCTATCTGCTCAACGCCGACGGCGCTCGTTTCATGCGCCACTACGCGCCCGAGGCGATGGAGCTGGCCAGTCGCGACGTCGTCTCGCGCGCCGAGCAGACCGAGATCGACGAGGGGCGCTCCATCGGCGGCTCGCTCTTGCTCGACCTGCGCCACTTCGGGCCCGAGAAGATGCGCGAGCGCTTCCACGGCACGCGCGACCTTGCCATCACCTACGCCGGCATCGATCCGCTCGAGCGGCCGCTTCCGGTGCGCCCGGGCGCCCATTACCACATGGGCGGCGTGGCCACGGACGTGGACGGGCGCACCGAGGTCGAGAACGTCTTCGCCGCCGGCGAGGTGGCCTGCGTCTCGCTGCACGGCGGCAACCGGCTCGGCGGCAACTCGCTGATGGAGACGATCGTGTTCGGGCGCCGCGCCGGGCGCGCCGCGGCCGAGCAGGCGCTCAAGAAGAGCGGAAGCGCCGAGCTCGGGTCGGGCGCTCGCTCGGACGGCGAGCGGGAACTGGCGCGCCTGCTCGAGCGCCGCGAGGGCGAGCGACCGAAGGCGATCCGCGACGAGCTCGGCGCCTCGATGAACGAGAACTTCGGCGTCTTCCGCGAGGAGGAGAAGATGCGCCGGCAGCTCGAGCTGCTGGAGAACCTGCGCGAGCGCTACGAAGAGGTGCTCGTGGAGGACAAGGGCGCGGTCTGGAACAGCGATCTCAGCCAGGCCCTGGAGCTCGGCTTCCAACTTGATCTGGCGCTCTGCATGGTCAGCGCCGGGCTCGAGCGGCGCGAGAGCCGCGGTGCCCATTCCCGTCCCGACGACTACCCCGAGCGCGACGACCGGAACTTCCTCAAGCACTCGCTTGTGCGCTGGACGAACGACTGGCTCGATCTCTCCTGGAAGCCCGTGACGATCACCAAGTGGCAGCCGCAAAGGCGGACCTACTGATGCAGGTTCGGCTCCAGATTCGGCGCTCCGATCCCGCTACGGGCGAGACACGGCTGCAGCTCTACCAGCTGGATCACGTGCGCCCGGCCGCCACGCTGCTCGACTGCCTGGAAGAGATCAAGGAGGAGCAGGACGGCACGCTCGCCTTCCGCCGCAGCTGCCGTGAGGGAATCTGCGGCTCCTGCGCGGTGAGAATCGACGGGCGAACGGCGCTGGCCTGCCGCACCTCCGTGGCCGAGCTGCTGGCCGGGGGCCGCATCCCGCTCATCACGCCGATCGGGAACCTGCCGCTGATACGCGACCTCGTCGTCGAGATGGAGCCGATGTGGCAGAAGATGCGCTCCGTCCAGCCCTTCCTGAGCCCGACCTCCGATTCACCCGGCGAGGGGCGCGAGACGGTTGTTTCTCCCGCTCTGCTCGAGGCCGTGCACAAGGAGGCGCTCTGCATCAACTGCGGTGCCTGCATCTCGGAGTGCGATGCGCTGACGGTCAGTCCGGAGTTTCTCGGCCCGCATGCGCTGAGCAAGGCCTGGCGCCTGGTCGGCGACCCACGCGAGCCTGCGACCGGGCGGCGGCTGCAGGAGCTGAGCCGCGAGCACGGCATCTGGGAGTGCACGCGCTGTTATCTGTGCAACGAGCGCTGCCCCAAGGGAGTCGATCCGCGCGACGCGATCGCCAAGCTCGGCGCCGAGGCCTTCGCGGCCGGCGTCACGCGCGACCGAGGCGCGCGGCACGCCCGCTGGTTCGTCACCTCGGCGCGTACCACCGGCTGGCTGCGCGAGAGCGAGCTGGTCGTGAAGACGCTCGGCGTCGCCGTCTCGGTCACGAAGATCCCGCTTGCGCTGCGCCTCTTCCGTCGCGGCAAGGCGCCGCTACCGCTACCGCGCCACAAGGCGAAAGGTCTCGAGCCGGCTCGCGCGCTACAGCGCATCGTGGCCGGGCAGGATCGGCGCGGGGCCCGTGGGATCGTTCAGGGCGAGCGGGTGCTGGCCCGGATCGAGCTCGTCCGCGTGCCCGAGCCGCCGGAGCCGGAAGCGGAGGACTTCTGATGCGTCGTGTCGCCTACTACAAGGGTTGCCTGGCCGGGCTCTCGGCGCGCGAGCTCGACTCTTCGACCCGGGCGCTGGCGCCGAAGCTCGGGCTGGAGCTGGTAGAGCTGGAGAACGTGACCTGCTGCGGCGCCGGCGACATCCAGACCGCCGACCCCGACTACGCCCTGCACCTGAACGCGCGCATCTTGAGTGAGGCCGAGCAGGCCGGCCTGGACACGATCCTGACCATCTGCAACGTCTGCACGCTCAACCTCAGGCAGGCGGCTCTGCAGCTCGGCGACGCGGAGCTGCGCGCGCGGGTGAACGAGAACCTGAGCCGCGCGGGCGCCAGGACGTACTCCGGTGGCGTCGAGGTGACGCACCTGCTCTGGCTGATCGCCCGCGGCGAGGGGCTGAGTCGGTTGAAGGAGATCGCCGTGAAGAAGCTGGACGGACTGCGCGTGGCGCCCTTCTACGGCTGCCAGCTGCTTCGTCCCTCCAAGCTGATGGGCTTCGAGGATCCCGACCGGCCCACGTCGCTGGAGACCGTGATCGAGGCCTGCGGCGGAGAGCCGGTGGACTACCCGGCCAAGACGCTCTGCTGCGGCTTCCCGATCTTGCTGGCGCGCGAGAAGACGTCGCTGGCCGAGCTTGCGCGGCCGCTCGAGCAGGCGCTCGCCGCCGGCGCCGAGGCGATGGTTACGTCCTGTCCGCTCTGCCACCTCTCGCTCGACGCCTGGCAGAGGAATGCAGAGCGCGCGTTGGGGCGAAAACTCGGACTGCCGGTCTTCCATCTTTCCCAGTTGATCGCGCTGGCCGCCGGAGTGGAGCCCGCCCAACTTCAGCTCTCGCGCCACGTCGTTCCGCTGGGGAGCGTGCTGGCGAAGCTGTCCTCTCCGCTGGTGGAGGAATGATGATCTGGCTCGTCGTAGCGCTCGCTGGGCTGCTCCTGGCCGCGCTCGGTTGGGGCGTCTTCGAAGCCGGCTGGGTGCGGCTGGAAGAACTGGACACTCCGATCCCGGGCTTGCCGGAGGAGTTGGACGGTCTGCGCGTCTGTCACATCGGCGACTTTCATCTCGGCTTTCCCTCGCGCGGCCATAACGCCGTCTCGAAAGCCGTCGATTGGATCTGCGAGCGCAAGCCCGACCTGGTGCTGGTGAGCGGCGACCTGCTTTCGCGCCCGCGCGGCGAGGCCGAGCTGAGACGGTTGCTCGGGCGGCTCGAAAACTGCTTCGTCGTCCTCGGCAACCACGACTTCGCCCTCTCGCGCGATCCATTTTCGCGTCCTTCGGCCGTGCAGGAACTGGAGCCCGCGACGCTCCTCCTCGACGAGGCGCGCAACATCCGGCTGCGCGGGAAGCGGGTTCAGATCGTCGGCGTCGATCCGCGCAGCTACGACGCGAGAAAGGCGGCGCCGCAGCTTCTTGCCGATCGCGAGGCGGCGCTTCGCATCTGTCTCTGCCACTTCCCCGGCATCGCCGAGCGGATACCGCCGCAGTCCTTCGACCTGATCTGCTCCGGTCACCTGCACGACGGGCAGATCGCGCTTCCCTACCCGGGCGGGAAGATCCGCTTCGCTCACCCGCGCTACCGCCAGGGCAGGGGCCTGCTGCGCCGCCCGAGCGGGCTCTTGCACCTCAGCGCGGGGCTCGGAACCACCTTTGTTCCCTTCCGCATTTTCGCCCGCCCCGAAGCGACCGAGCTACATCTGCGATCCTGAGAGCTTCTCCCGGCAGGGCTGTGCGCCCGCTGCAGCCGCTCCGCGGCGCCGGCGGTCACCCAAGCCTCTCAACGCACTACCAGTGCGCCTTCGTGGCCGTGTGACCGCTGACATCGACGGCTCGACTCCCTCAGCCGAACATCCCCACCGAGATAAGCTCTACGTGATGGACGATCAGGCGCTGATCTCGCCGGAAGTGCTGGCTCGCTACGCGGCCGATGCCGCGCGTGAGGTCGAGGGCGTCCGTCGGGTCATCACCGGACACCTGCGCCGGCAGCCGGGCGTGCGCGTTCAGGTCGGCGAGGACGGGGTGCACGTGCAGGTACCGGTGGTGCTGGAGTACGGGATGGCGATTGCTCCGGTAGCGCGCGAGGTGCAGCGGCGTGTGCGCCGGTATCTGAAGGTGATGGCCGACGTCGAACTGTCCGCCGTCGAGGTCGTCGTCGCCCAGATCGAGCCCGGAAAAGAATGAGCCCGCGACTGGAGCCGCTCTCGCGCGGGACGCTGGCGAGCGCCCCTTCTGTCTGCCACAGTTGCGTCTGGTGGCAGGCGCGCGGCGACAAGCCGGTCGCGAAGGAGCGCTGGATCGAGCAGGCCGAGGACGCCTGGGGCGCCTGGGGGATGGTCTACTTCGACGACGACGAGCGCCTGCTCGGCGTCATGCAGTACGGGCCGGCGTTCCTCTTTCCGCGCTCGCAGAAGCTTCCGGCCGGGCCGGCCTCTGATGATGCGGTTCTCGTCACCTGCGCCTACCTGGTCGACTCGGCTTCTCCCTGGGTGATCCAGTCGCTCTTTCTGGCGGCCGCCGGCGAGATGCGATTACGCGGCGCGGCGGCGCTGGAGGCGTTCGCCTTTCGCTACCACGAGCAGGACGACTTCGAGCAGCGCCTGATCCTTCACCGCGCGATCTTCCCGCACGACCTTCTGGCCGATCTCGGTTTCATCACGGTTCGAAGCGCCGGTCGCGTGCAACTGGCGCGACTGGAGCTCGGCGGGCTCGAGCCCAGCGCAGAGGCCGAGGAGAACGGGCTGCTGGCCAAGCTCAAGCGCCTTTACCTGCCGGCGCCGATGCCGGCGCCTCCGAGGCCCTAAAGGCTCTCAGGGACTGGCACTTCTTCATTTGGCGCTCAATACCACTCGCCCGCGGGGTCGATTCAAGCTACTGCTTTGAGCCAATAGAAAACGCACGACGGAGTGCCGATACCATCCCAACTTCGCTCGTTTGCTCGGGTGTCTCTTCGAGTCAGTGGCAGGCGCTGCTGCCGGAGTCGAGCACGCGGCCGTTCGGCGTCGAGAGGAAGCGCCAGTAGGCGCGATTCGCGCTCAGCTTCAGGCGCAGCACGCCCCACTGAAGGGCAATGATCTTCTGGCTCCCGACGGCCGTCCCACTGACCGGACGGAGCGGCCCTCCGCCCGTTCCCACTATGAACTCGCGCATTCCCCGCGCCCGGTCGATCTTTCCGGCCGCGTTGAGGGGAGCGAAACGCTGGTAATCGTGGTCGTGGCCGTTCAGGACGATGTCCGCACCGGCCTTGGCCAGAGTGGCCCAGATCGGTTGCATGGTCTCGTCTGAGCCGTGCATGCCTGAAGAGAAGCGCGGGCTGTGCCAGTAAGCGAGAGTGCAACGGGCTGCATCGCGGGCGAGGTCTTTTTTCAGCCAGCCCATCTGGGCCGAGCCGACTCCGCAGCCTCCGATCTTGTCGCAGTTCGAGTTGAGGACCACGATGTGCCAGCGTCCCAGCTCGTAGCTGTAGTAGCCGCCGGGCGGAGCGGCCTTGCGGCCGAAGTAGGCGAAGTATGGAGCGGCATTCGCGCTGAAGTACTCGTGGTTACCTACTGCCGGGCGGGTTCGCGCCTTGAAATGTCCCCAGGTCGGGTTGTAGCAGCGAGCGAAGTCGCTCTTCGATCCGGTCGGGTAGGCGGTGTCTCCGAGCGCCGCGACGGTGCCTGGGCGGCTCTCGATCAAGCGCCCCGTGAGCTTGGCGCCGTCCGAGTAACAGTCGCCGATATCGCCGGCTGCGAGCAGGATCAGCGGGGCGCGGGCCACCTTGGCGGCACTCGTCGGCGCCGCGCCGCCGATCAGCACGACCAGAAAGACCGCGGCAAGAGCACGCACGCGCATAGAGCGAGAGTACAGTCGCCGCGCTATCCGTGCTAACTAACGGGAACGGCTTGCGGCCGGCTCGGCCGCGAGCACCAGCTCGGCGATCTGCAGGGCGTTCAGCGCGGCGCCCTTGCGCAGGTTGTCGCAGCTCAGATAGAGCGAGAGGCCGCGCGCCACGGTCGGGTCACAGCGGATGCGTCCGACGAGCACCTCGTTACCCCCGGCCGCGTCCTTGGGGGTCGGGAACTCGGGCAGGTCGAGCACGCGCACGCTCGGCGCTCCGCGCAGGACGTCGGCGGCCTGCTCGGGCGAGAGGTCGTCTTCCAGCTCGATCCAGATCGCTTCGGAGTGGCCGACCAGCACCGGCACGCGGACGCAGGTCGGTGCCACGGGCAGCTCGGGCAGCTCGAGGATCTTCTGCGTCTCCTGGCGCAACTTCGACTCCTCGTCGGAGTCCTCGCCCTCCCAGGTCCAGTCCATGATCAGGTTGTGCTCGGCGGGACTTTCGGCCCTGAGCGCCTCCATCCGCTTTGCGCCCGCTCCCGAGACCGACTGGTAGGTCGCGACGTGCACGCTCTTCAGTCCGGCCGCATCGTGCAGCGGCTTCAGTGTCGTCGTGAGCGGGATGGCGCAGCAGTTCGGGTTGGCGATGATCCGATCGCGCTCCAGCGCCTCGAGCGCGCGCGCGCCGTTCACCTCGGGCACGACCAGCGGGTAGCCGTCGACCAGGCGGTAGGCCGAGGACTTGTCGATGCAGATCGCGCCGCCGGCGGAGGCGTGCGGAACGAGTTCCTCCGAGCGAGAGGTACCGACCGAGAAGAGGCATAGATCCAGGTCGCCGGCGCGGAGCGCCTCGGGCGTGGCTTCCTCGACGACCAGCTTGCCGTCGCCGAAGGGCAGCTCTTTCCCGGCCGAGCGCGAGGAGGCAAAGGCGCGCACGTTCTTGAAGCCGCGCTCCGAAAGCAGGCGCAGGGTGAGCGTGCCGACGGCGCCGGTGGCGCCGACGATGCCGATGCGGGCGTTCTCGAGCGGGCTACTCATGACCGCGCTCCGCCACTTCGGTATCGAGCTCGAAGGCCGCGTGCAGCGCCTGTACGGCGCGCTCGACGTCGGCCTTGGCAATGTGGCAGGCGATCTTGATCGGCGAGGTCGAGACCACCTCGGGCTCGATTCCCAGCTCGCCCAGCACCTCGAAAGTTTTGGCGGCGACGCCGGGATGGCTCTTCATGCCGGCGCCGATCACGCTGACCTTGCCCAAATCGTCGCGTGAAGTCCACTTGACGCCGAGCGCGTTCAGGGTCTTCTCACTGGCCTGGTGATCTTCCAGCGGCGCCGAGTAGACGATCGCGCCGTCACCGTTGATCAGGATGGTATCCACGTTTACCTGGGCTTCGGCGAGTGCCGAGAAGAGCTTCGCGGGGGTCGTTCCTTCGACCCTGTAAATGTTCTCCTCCATGGTGTGCGTGACACCGGAGATCATCGCCTTCTCGAGCATTCGTTCGTCCTCCTCGCGAATCCAGGTTCCGCCAGCATCCGAGAAGCTGGAGCGGACGTGCACCATCACATTGTGATTGCGCGCGAACTCGACAGAGCGTAGCTGCAAGACCTTGGCGCCTGAGGCGGCCATTTCCTGCATCTCGTCGTAGGAGACCGCGTGCAGCTTGCGCGCCGTCTTGACGACACGCGGGTCGGCCGTGAAAACACCATCCACGTCGGTGTAGATCTCGCAGGCCTCGGCACCGATCGCCCCGGCCAGCGCGACCGCTGTGGTATCTGAGCCGCCACGGCCCAGCGTGGTCACGTCGAGCGAGTCCGACGAGACGCCCTGGAAGCCGGCGACCAGCACGATCTTGTTCTTGTCGAGCGCTTCGAGGATGCGCTTCCCCCTGATCGCGACGATCTTGGCCTTGGTGTGAACCGTGTCGGTGACGATGCCGGCCTGCGAGCCGGTGAGCGAGATCGCCTCGTGGCCGAGGTCGTGGATGGCCATTGCCGCTAGCGCGCAGGAGATGCGCTCGCCGACCGAGATCAGCATGTCCATCTCGCGCGGGTCGGGATTCGGGGAGATCTTGTAGGCCAGCTCGACCAGATCGTCGGTGGTGTCGCCCATCGCCGAGAGCACGCCGACGACGCGGTTGCCGGCCTCGCAGGTGGCGACCAGGCGCTCGGCGACCAGCTTCAACCGCTCAGGGTCGCCGACCGAGGTGCCGCCGAACTTCATCACCACCGTGCCGAGTCGGGGCACGGGGCCGTACTGGTGGTGGCTTTCAGTCTCGCTCATAGTCTGAAGCGGTGCGGGGATTGGTCACAGTGGGATCTCCCGCCCTTGCTCGGAATGCTACTTGTCGCGTGCGCTTTTTCGCTGAAGAACTGGTCTTCGACGCGATATTGACGGCTTCCTTGCGAGCGCCAGCGGGCGCCGCGCGATCACATCTCCCGCCGGCCCTCGAGCGCGCGCCCGAGCGTGACCTCGTCGGCGTACTCCAGGTCGCCGCCGACGGGCAGGCCGCTGGCCAGGCGGGTGACGCGCGCACGGCCGCGCAGCTGGTCGGCGATGTAGGAGGCGGTCGCCTCGCCGGTCATGTTCGGGTTGGTGGCGATCACTACCTCCTCGATCCCTCCCGCGTCGATACGGCGCAAGAGATCCGCGATGCGCAGGTCGCTCGGCTCGACGCCGTCCAGCGGCGAGAGCGAGCCGCCGAGCACGTGGTAGAGGCCGCGGAATTCGAGCGTGCGCTCGAGCGAGACGACGTCCACCGGCTGCTCGACGACGCAGAGCAGGTGCCGGTCGCGCCGCTGATCGAGGCAGATCGAGCAGAGCTCTTCCTCGGTCAGGTTGCCGCACTCGGCGCAGAAGTGGACGCGCTCCTTCACATCGATGATCGCCTCAGCCAGTGCGTTCGCCTCCTCCTTCGGCACCTGCAGCAGGTGGAAGGCGAGCCGGCGCGCCGTGCGCTGCCCGATGCTGGGCAGGCGCGTCAGCTGCGCAACCAGGTTCTCGATCGCTGGAGAGGGCATCCGTGCATTTTGCCTGTCCTTTCCGGACGGGTTGGGACGAGCCAAGCCGCTAGGTGGGGCAACGGCGCTAATCAGGCGCAGAGTCGGCACATTCTCGAGCGCCTTTTCTCGCTACCGTGTCCCGCCCCGTGGGTGGGTGGTGGTGGGTGGTCAAGGAGGCGTCCGTACCCTGGGAGCCCGTCCCGTACGAGGCATCATCGTTTATCGGAGTCTTTACAGCCCGGGCAGATGCATCTCGCCGAGCCCGCCCATCAGCCCGCCCAGCTTGCCCTGCAGCATCCGGTCGGCGGCGCGCAGCGCCTCGTTGGTCGCGGCGACGACCAGGTCTTCGAGCATCTCGGGGTCTGCGGAGTCGATTGCCTCCGGCTTGATCGCGATCGAGACGATCTCGCGCGCGCCGTTGGCCTTCACGGTCACCATGCCGCCGCCGGCGGAGGCCTCGACGACCTCCGCAGCCGCCTCGGCCTGTAGCCGCTCCATCTCGGCCTGCATCTGCTGCACCTGCTTCAGCATCTGGTTCATGTCCATCGACATCGCGGCGACCCCTTATTCCTCTACTTCGTGCGCGTCCAGCGTGTTCTTGAGCAGCGAGATCAGATCCTCCTCGGGCGTGCGCTCGGCGGCTTCCACCTTCTCCTCGCTCGCGGGCTTCTCGGCGACCGTGAACTCGAGGCTGAGGCGAGCTCCGGTCAGCTCGTAGATCGCGTCGGCCAGCTGAATCGTGTTCTTCTCGTCGGCAGCCATCTTGCGGTGGAAGGAGGCGCTGTGCGGAAACTCGACGCTCAGGCGCGAGCCCTCGAGCGCGATCGGATGGGCTTCCTGGAAGATCGAGCGGGCGGGGATGGAGGCGATCGCCGGCACGATCGAGCGCTGCCAGGCCTCCTGCAGGCGCTGCAGCTCCACCGAGATCGGCTCCGACGGAGAATCGGCAGCGGCGGCGGGCTCGCTCTGCTCGGGGGCTTCCTCGGCCGCGCTTGCCTGCTCGGGTGGATCAGGCGCGGCGAACGGTTCGGGCGCGCTCTCCGTCACGGTCTCGCTCTTCTTCTTTCGCGCCGGCTTCGTCTCGGCGGCGGGTTGCGGGCGCGGCGCCGGCGCGGCGCCGGCCGGGCGCTGCTCGAGCAGTTCGAGCCGGTGCGAGAGCGCGTCCCAGGAGAGGTCGGCGGCGGGCCGGGTCGCCTTGACCAGCGCCAGCTCTAGTGGCAGGCGCGGATCGCCGCCGGCGCGCATGTCGCGGATCGCGTCGCCGAGCAGGTCGCAAAGCCTGAGCACGGTCGTCTGCGGAAGCTGGTGCGCCTGTTCGAGCAGGCGACCTCGCGTCTCCTCGGTCACCGGCAGCGACTCGGGCACCTCGTTCATCTGCTGCACCAGCATCAGGTAGCGGAGGTGCTCGAGCAGGTCGCCGATCAGCCGGCCCAGATCCTGTCCCTGGCTCGACAACTCCTCGATTGCGACAAGCGCGCCGGCGGTGTCCCCGGCGACGACCAGATCGATCAGGCGGAAGAGGGCGTCCTCCTCGATCACTCCCAGCAGCTGCAGCACGGCCTGGACGGTGAGCTTGCGCTCGGTCGCCGAGGAGAGTTGGTCGAGCAGCGAGACGGCGTCGCGGAAGGAGCCGCGCGCGGCCCGCGCGATCAGCCCCAGCGCCGGTTCGGGTGCCTCGATCTCTTCGGCCTTGCTGATCCGTTCCAGCACCTGCATCAGCTCGGGCAGGCGCGGGCGCGCAAAGGCAAACACCTGGCAGCGCGAGCGCACGGTCGGGATGACCTTGGACAGCTCGGTCGTGCAGAAGACGAAGACGAGGTGGGGAGGAGGCTCCTCGATCAGCTTGAGCAGGGCGTTCCAGGCCGCGTCGGTGAGCTGGTGCGCCTCGTCCAGGATGTAGATCTTGTAGCGGCCCTCGACCGGTTGCAGCACGACGCGCTCGCGCATCTCGCGGATGTCGTCGATGCCGCGCTGCGAGGCGGCGTCCATCTCGACCACGTCGAGCGAGGAGCCGGCGGCGATCGCCTTGCATACGTGGCAGGTCTTGTCGGGAGTGACCGTTGGCCCCTGCACGCAGTTCAGGCTCTTGGCCAGGATCCGCGCCAGCGACGTCTTGCCGGTGCCGCGCGGCCCGGCGAACAGATAGGCCTGACGCACCTGCCCGTGCGTGATCGCGTTGGTCAACGTGCGCACTACGGCTTCCTGCCCGACGACCTCGTTGAAGTCCTGCGGACGGTATTTGCGGTAGAGAGCGGTCACCTGGTCGATTCAAGCACGAATCACGTGGACGGTGGCGTTGGACACCTCGACGGGCTCGATCGACCGGGCTTACCGTGCACCTGGAAGGAATTGCTTAGCGCTGCTTCCTTCCGGATCTGACGCGGTTCACAAGCTTCCACTGCGCGGGGCCCGGTCGATCCAACCCGTCTGCACCCGGACGCCCTCGGCGATCGTAGCAATGGGCTCGAGGAGAGAGAGACCGCGGCCGAGTTCGGACGAAACCGAATTACCTCTCGCTTTCTCGGGGCGCTGCTGGCGGTGCGAGCCCGGAGAGCACAGCAGAGAGAAAACCGGTCGCCGCAGCCGACATGCGCGGCTGCGGCCCAGCAAACGCCATCCCCCAGCTTATCCACTTCGAACACTGACCACGACAGCGGCCAGCCGAGTGCGCGCGTAGGAGCAGACGAGACACTCGCGCCGCAGGCGCGGTGACTCGCACACGGTGCTCATACCGGGAAAAGTCTTAGCCGGCTCCGCCGGCCGACTTTTCCCGGAGAAGTGGGCGCAGCTGGGATTGAACCAGCGACCTCTCGCGTGTGAAGCGAGCGCTCTCCCGCTGAGCTATGCGCCCTTCAGGCGAGAGATTATCTGAGCCCGGAGCCGCCCGGCTCTATCGAGGCTCGGCCCGATTACCAGCGCGTCAGGATAAAGAACGCGGCGATGATGTTCATCGCCAGGATGGCGAAGGTCAGCGACGTGGCGACCGCCGTCGCGAGCATGAGAGCGTGAACATTAGGGGGAAGCCGCATTCGTAACACCGCCGCAGTTGCGTATTACCGATCGTAGAAAGGGTCGCCGGTCATTTCATCACCCGATCGGGCACCCGTGAGCGTCGGAGAACGCCGTCGATTCCCGCTACCGTCGCTGGTAACCGGGTTCCGCCCGGCGGGAGCACGTCGCCGTCTCGTGATGCGAGCTATCGTTTCCCGGCCACGGAGAGGTGTCCGAGTTGGCCTAAGGAGCGCGACTGGAAATCGCGTACCTGTCGAAAGGCGGGTCGCGGGTTCGAATCCCGCCCTCTCCGCCAAGAGCTCGACGTTAGAACCCCGTGACCTTGTGGTTGCGGGGTTCTTGCTTTGAACCCCGGGTGTGTCCTGGGTTGGGTTGCTGGCTTTCTCTACGCCCCTGGGCCTCCTGTGGCCGTTCTGGGCCGCATTGGCGCTGCCCTCGGGCTTTGGACTTGGGTTCGGCTCAGGCTGGCGGCTGTTCGCCTCATCCCCGGGTTCTTGTTCTTCAACCCAGCCGATGCTGCAGTCCTGAAGCTGGGCAAAGGGCGGATTGAGCTCGGCTCTGACGATTCCTTCTTTGCTCACGAACAAGGCCGAGAAGAAGGCCTGGTTCAGATCTCGTCGGATGGATTCGTTAGCTCCGACGTACAAACGGTCACAGTTCTCCAGCAGTCCCAAGGCGATCTCCAGGTGCTGTCCAGCGATCTCAACGTCTGCACTGGCCAGCTCAATCAGTCTCTCGGCTTCACGCTGCTCTACGGCTAGGGCTTGCTGTCTCTGCTTGAGATCGGCCACCGGGATAGCTTCAACTAGGTAGGCATCGATCAGTTTCTGACGTGTGCGTTCCAGTTTCTGTAGGCGACGCTTCTGGGTGAAGAGCAACTTCTCATTGGTCTTTTCGGTCTCAGCTATCTCATCGGTCACAGCTGAGCGGATCATCTCAATGAGCTCTGGAGCCAGCTTCTGCTTCTGCCAGTGGCGAAGGACGTGATCTTCTATCAGCTCTGCTGGTAGATAGGGCATGTCGCAGTCGGTGCGCTTCTTGGCGTGACCCAGGCAGAAGAAGTAGGCGTAGATACCGCCTCTGCCCTTCGTGTAGCAGAAGCCCAGACGGCTCTCACATCTCGCACAGAACAGAGTTCCCTTGAGATAGTGCTCATGCCTCCAGGATCTATCCCCGGAGATCCTTCTAGCTTCCAGTACGTCTTGAACCTGGCCCCAGGTTGCCGGATCGGTGAGCGGTGGATGATTCCCCTCGTACTCCACCCCGCCGTAAGGAAGTCTTCCTATGTAGTAAGAGCTGGAAAGGATGCGATGGACCTGACTGCGGCTCAGCGGTACCGGTCGTCTAGTTGCTGTAGGTCTGGTCTTCATTCCTCGTCGAGCTAGTTCTTCGACCAGATCACCGATCGACCAATCTCCTGAGGCATAAGCCTCAAAGGCCCATTGCAGATGCGGTGCCCTATCTGGATCGAGAATGACCGTCTTTACCTCTCGGCCATCAACCTGTTCTCTGGAGTTCAGATACCCAAGTGGTGCATAGCCTGGAGTACCGCCTCTGCGGGCCTTCTCATGCAGTCCCTTCTTTGCTTCATGGCTTAAGTTCCTTGAGTAGAACTCAGCGATGGTGGCCATGATGCCGTGCAGCAGTGTCCCTGCCGGTGTGTCATCAATCTGCTCAGAAGCAGAGACCAGCACGGCTCCAGCCTGGTGGATGGTCAGACCGATGGCTACATCATCGGCTCGGTTCCTAGCCAAGCGGTCAACCTTGTGGACGATGACGTAGTCGACGTCTTGCTCGTCTTCGAGTCGATCCAACAGTTCTTGCAGAGCTGGACGGTCAGCCGAGCGAGCACTGGCTCCGGCATCAACGTACTCAGCTACGACTGATGCTCCCAGCTCTTCTGCCTTACGGTGGCAGGCTGAACGTTGAGCCGGGATAGAGTAGCCCTCCACCTCACCACCAGTAGATGCCTGCTTGGTAGTGGACACTCTGAGGTAGATGACCGCTCTGGCAGGTGTTGGTTCAGCACTGTTTTCTTCCCTAGAAAGACCACGATCGGCTTGCGCCGACCGTTGAGCTTCCCGAGTTGTTTCTTCTTTGATTGGCTTCTTATCTGAAGCCGGTAGTTTATTCATACAATAGGCCCTCCTTTCTTCCTAGCAGGGACCCATTTTACCAGGTCTTGTCAAGGAATGGAGGACCGATATCTGGGTTTATATCTAGCGCCGGGAAGTCGAATAGCGGCTTCGCAGGTGATCAACGTCCATTCGACTTACGCATCCGACTTGTTTCTCTCGCCGTCGCCGCTTTATAATCACCAAGGAGAACATGCGAATGAGACAACCATCGACTTCTATGGGATCAGTGCCGACTGATATCAACTGCTTCAACTCACACTCGTCACAGAACGAGCTGCCAAAGTTCGTTGCCCTCATCCTATGTGTCTACGTGGCACCCGTTGTACTTATCTTGACCGGTGTAATCCCCTTTAGCCAGCGCTTCACGCTGCTGCTCGGTATGGCTATCGTTGTCTTCGTTGTTGAATTGATTCGTGGGAGAAGCTGGAAGGAACTAGGTTTTCGTAGTGACACTTTGAGCGGCTCTTTGAAAGTCAATCTGGCTCTATCCGCTACGGTCGGTGCCATCCTGCTCATCGCTTGGGTCTTCGGTGCGTTCAGCTCTTCCGCTGCCCATGAGTCGGCACTCTTCTATGTGTTCTATGTCCTCATCTCGAGCCCGACTCAGGAGTTTCTGTTCAGATCGGTCGTCTTTGCCGAGATGAATCGAGCAAAGATCGCAGGCGCCAGATGGCAAGTAGGCCTGTCGACGCTGATCTACGTATTCCCTCATACCATCTATAAGGACGCCCTCACTGTCCTGGTGGTCGCCGCCATCGGCGCCATCTGGGGCCTGATCTACTGGCGATACCCGAACATTTATGGAGTAGCGCTGTCTCACGCAGCCCTCGGTGCTGTCTCTATCGCTGCCGGCCTAATCTAGTTTCCACCTTGTCCGCGAAACGCGATAAACACGCTACACCTCCTCATGGAACACCTCATGGAACAGCGGAAGAAAACACCGCTGTTTATCGTTTCCGCGCAAATTGGGTAGCCGTCGTCCTAACCATCGTATCGATCATCCAAGCACTCGCATTAACACGGCTTGCTGATGCGATTGAAAAGCTTCACTTCATGTCACAGTGGTCTCTTGCTGCTGTTGCATTCGTCGTGATCCTTAGGATCTTCCAGACGTACGTTACTGCTGCAGTTGAATACGAGAACTGGAACGCTCGCTTCTTGGATCTTGTGTTTGTCTTCGTCGTTGGCCTAGTCGAGTATGAGCTAATTGGTCGACTCGAAGGAACACACTTCAATGCTAGGCCGTTTGAACTCTGGTTCGCTGGCCTGTGTGCTCTAGCCTTACTAGGTCACGCAAATGCCTATCGGGAGGTTGGAGGCCGGAGCGAGCCTTCCAGAACAAGAGAAAGGCACCTTCAGATGGTGAACATGACTGGAGCGCTACTGTGTTTCGCGTTGACCGTCGTTTTCATGTATGAAGCTAATGCAAGTGAGGCGCTAATCATTTCCATTGCCGCGGCTCAGACTCTCATTATCGGATTCAATACGTACTACTCGGTGAGGGTAACTCTTGGTGTTCGAAGTCCCCACTAGGTGATTCCTCACAGATGTAAGTAGAAAAGAGAGAGGGCGCTTGCGCGCCCTCTCTCTGAGCTAAGCAGGATTGACGTATGAGTTACGAAGTCGGTCGATTCGGATCTGAGATCGCGATGTTCGCGGTAGACCCATCGGCGTTGGTCGCCACAAGTTGATCAACCCAAACGCCAGGAGCGCTCGCAACGTACACGAAAGCACCATTCTGGATAGTGATGGGAACCAGCTGGCTACCGATCTGTGCAGAGAGAGACGTCACTTGGTCAGACACCACACCCGAGATGAGCTGCTTCGATGTTGAGGTCACAGCCCCGTCTGTGTTCATGGCTGTCCGATAAACGACACCGCTCTTCGGGAATTGATCGAGGCACGCAGCGATGTACGACCCATCCACACAAAACCCGCCACTCGAATCTTTAGTCGCTGAGATCGAGTAGTCCTTCGTGTTTCCTGATCCGACGAAGAGCTGCTTCGCTTGAGCAGCTTGAGCGGGTCCAGCCAGATCCGAAAGCATCGACTGTTGTACGCTCGACACATTGCCCGAGACTCCACTCGAACTGAGCGCTGAGAAGCTACTAGCGGAGCTTGCACCAGCAGAGGAGCTCTGGGTCTGTGCGATACCGATTCCTGCCCCAACACCCGCGACCACAAGAGCAGCAATTCCGGCGATGATCTTCTTCATTTCATCTCTCCTTGTCTGTCTTTGCGGTTACGGAAGACCGACGGTCGTCTGGCAGGTTACGTTTGACGCGCCCTCATTTGAACCGCCGCCTTCGTCGTAGAACTTGCACTGGGCTTTAGCGGGGTCCTGAGTAAGCCGACCCCCGCTGGAGTTCGTGGCGTAGAAGGGATTGGTTCCGTCATATATATCCGCAAATGCTTGACACTGCCAAGCTGTGTATGAGAGGTCACTCCGGTGGTAACGAAGGCACATCTCACCCACGGCGAGTGGATCGAGAGCCATATAAACCCTGTTGTAGTACCGCGCCCCGAAGGTATCCGGCCCCTGGTAAATCGTCTGGTTCCAAGCCGTTCCCGCGGGTCCTAAATAGGTATACACGCTGGTAGATGCAATCGCTGACGCAACGGCTGTGAGCGCGATCACAGACAAAACGGCTAGAGCCAGCCCCAAGCGCTTCCTTCTACTCCTGAACACACCGACCTCCTTGTGACGGATCGCCGGCGAGGGGATTGCGGCTGCCGGCTCTTGACGGCGAAGTTGCACGATCTTACCAGAAGTCCAGCTTGAGCTCCCTCCGCCCTTCGAGAAGAGAGAAGCATGAAGAATGCGAATGAGTCCCCGTAGCTGCTCGCGTCTATTCCGCTCAGCCAAGCTAGATTGCGGGTTCGGTGACTCAACGCGACCGGACAACCGACCGGACATCCTCCCCTCGTTCAGAGCGAGCCCGCCCTGGCGATCGATGCGTTTTCGTGTGTGTACACGGAAAACGTAGAGAGTCGTTGCCCATGTTGAGCGATCCTTGGCTCAACCAAGGTGTTTTCGGCCCGTCGCTCGTCGACGCGACCGGTACACCGACCGGAACGAAAAGCAGTAGGCGATCGGTATAGGCATCCGCTCCCTGCTCAGCCTCCCGCCCGAGCAGGAGGGAAAGCAGTGAAATTGCGAATCAGTTCCCGCCACTGCTCGCGCCCATTCCGCACGGGCACGCGTTTCACGCAGAGGCTGACTCAACGCGACCGTACGAGTGACCGGACATCAGTGCTCCTTGACCGCCCGCGTTCTAGCTGGATCGCTGGAAGCTCTCGGTAATCTGAATGAAGATCGGCTTGAGCCGATCGAAGTGGCTCGTGTCAGCCCAGCAGTCGAACTGCCATCCAATGGTGTCTGCTGCGGCGAAATAGAAAAAAGCTTTGCGGGCTGGTTCGCCGGCAAACTGGCAGTAGAAGCGAATGGCCTCCATCCCGTCGATCAAGTAGACGTGACTTGGCCGTTTCCCCTGAGATAGAGCGGACTGGCTCGGTTTCGCAGCCGCGTAGAAGGAGATTGCGTCCAGAGGTCGTTTGAGCTGATAGCGAGATATCTCGATTTCAGGTGAGCCTGGATCCTCACTCTCGATACGGAGGTACGCCGTCAGCAGTTCGAGCGGCTCTGTCCTAAGCGAATCCTTCTGCCGCTCGCTGAGCACTGTGAGCAACACGAATGCTCTCGCTGCACGGGAAGCCTCTGGATCACTGTAGGTGTTCACCGTGATCACACTTAGGCCACCGCCAGCTTCGATGACCGCACGGCCATTCGGTTCGAGGCCCTCGAGGAGGCTCAACAGGCGCCCGGGCCCGACCTCGCTGCCCCAGGTGATTAATTCTCGATCTTCTTGGCTGAGGTTGCTCATCCAAGCTGTTCGCCAGCGCTCGAACTCGGCTTTGGCCTCTTTTGCGACATCCTCGGCTTCTTCGAGAACCTCAGCGATCTCCCAGCCGTCCGGAAGCCAGATCGAGAAACCAAGCGACGACTCGATAACATGGCCATTCTTGGGCTCAGCCATCTCGGCCATTCTCCGGCTACGCTGACCGAGCGTCAAGAGACTGCAAACGCCACTACGGTGCAGTAAAATCAACTCTTGGCGAGCGATCTCACCGATGCGCAATGCTGCTCAGCGGCTAAAAGCGCTGGCGGTGCACTTGAAGACGGATGGTGAACATCGCCTCGTTCGCGAGGCTGCAGGCTCGTTGGCGGATCACTTCGGAGTTTGGCGGAGAATGCGGCGACGTGGTTATTGGAGTCGCTCACCGCAGATGTAGCAACGTGATGATCGCTGCCCCGACCACGATAACGATGATCCCCGACACGATCTTGTGCTCGATCACCTCCCGCCCGAGACGAAGAGAAGATCGCAGACAGTGCCGACTCTCTTGGCTGGGCTCGACTGGTACTGGCTGCATTGCGACTCTCGACGCTGGAGCCGCTGCGAGTAGGTCCTCGCCCGTCTCAATATCTCGGTATCGACGAATCTCCTCGATGTCGATCGTGCATGACCATGGATCAGGCCCACTGCTTCCAGATGTCCCAATCCTGAAGTTCGTGATCACCCGGTAGACGAGCTGGGTTTGCTCGTCCGACAGGCGAAGATCGTTTTGCACCTCAGCCGAAGTGATGTTGAGTCCAGCCGGAGCGCTTAGTGGGCCAACATCGAAAACCTTCTCCCGGTCAGCGAAGTAGCGCGCGACGCGAGCAAGGAGAGCGAGCTCACTTCCGGCATTCGAGCAGTATCTGAGCCCGTGAAGCTCGACACGTAGCTCATCGTTACCCTGCGGCGTCCAGACGAATGGCCTCACATGGACATCGGGGATCATCAAGCCAGAGGGCATCGACTCGGTGAGCTGTCGAAGGTTTAGGCCTCCGTCGCTCAGCTTCTTCTCAACGCCGACGTACTTCGGCCAAGCCTTCTCGGAGCAGAAGGTAGCCCAGATCGTCTCAAGTAGGTGACGCTGTTCGGCAGTCGGCTCGGTCACCACACCATTGTTGTCGACGGGAAGGTCGGCAGCGCACGCCGCCACCGGCGCGAGGGACGGAAAGATTACGAAAAGACGTAATCAGTCCCCACGGCTGGTCGGCGTTTTTCCTCTCAACCACGCGTGATTGCGCCTCTCGTGACTCAACGCGACCGGACAACCGACCGGACATCATCAAGTGATCGCGGTGGCTCGCTTGAAAGCGAACACGCGTTCGGTTACGCTACTGGAAGGAAAGGAGGGAAAGCTATGGCAGAGACCTACAAACCCGGCGACACGGTCCCTCGTGACGGGACAGTGGAATGCACGCAGTACCCCGGTACTCGTGACAAGGTGAAAGCGGGGACGACATTCGCACCTTGCGATCACTGGAAGGACCACCATCCCAAGGACTGCACCTGGCAGTACGTCGACTGAGGCACCAGGGAGCTACGGTTTTGAGGGGGACTCTCGGGCCTTGTCCAGTAGCTCCCTGAGCCTCCACCACTCACCTCTGTTCCAACTTCGTTCCACAAGGGCCGC
>Ga0182017_10000477_pt1 | contig 31681 bp, 43 predicted proteins | sample 712E3DmetaG_FD_120492 | JGI IMG/M metagenome (GOLD analysis project Ga0182017, IMG submission 120492) | Permafrost microbial communities from Stordalen Mire, Sweden - 712E3D metaG | ecosystem: Environmental > Terrestrial > Soil > Wetlands > Permafrost | place: Sweden: Stordalen | collected... | reverse complement strand
TAATGACACTCTCTGAATACTGGAATTTTCCACATGACGGCGAATCCAAGACTCTCATACTGCATCAGTATGGGATGGGCGCGGCCAGGAGTGATGTAGAGGAGTAGGCGATGAAGGTATTTAGATATCCAAAAGATATGAAGATAACAATTGGCGACAACCTTTTTGGTGAAAAGGTTTATCTGGATCCATACGATAATAAGTGTCACCCACTTTCCGAGTTAACGGAAAAATTGAATTTCTATGATGAGATATGCGATTATTGTCGTAAGCCGCTGGAAGTTAATTCTTATGATCATTGTGTACATTGCGGCGCTCCCTCAGAAAATTTTGACAACGACGCGCTTTACGAAAGGATGACAAGGGAGTTTAGCCATGCCGACTAACGATACGCTTATATTCCAACATATTCACAGCAATTCAGATTGCCTGCAGTGGGTCGCATTGACCGCGCCGATCACCCTTGAATATTGCCTGGCTCACAAAATGGATTATCAACTGGTAGCCCGGGATCTAGGAGACTTGAGTCCGAAAGGCGAATGGGGGCACTGGATTGTCCCTCAACTTGTCAGGGAGTTTTTTGATCTGGGATACGAGAACATCATCTACTTGGACGCGGATACGATCATAGCCGATTCGACCGTAGATCTGCGGGATGCCTGCAAGCCTGATATGATCGGAGCAGTACAGCATAATCTTAAATACCATAATCCCGATTGGTCACATTTCAACGTTGGGGCGCTGTATATATCCACCACTGCCAAAGTCAGGAACTTTGTGGATATGTGGCTGGCCGGCTATCCTGGTACGCGCGCCTTTCCATGGCTGGATCAGGGAGTGTTCGGAAGGATAGGCGCAGAGATGGGGATTATCAACCATCTGGACAATCGCTGGAATGCCGGCCACGTGAGTCCGTCCGACAACCCGATCGTCCTGGGGTTACATGGTTTCCCGGATCGCTATGAAGCCATGAAGAGAGAAGTCGAGAAGATAAGGAAATAATGAGAGTCGCCGATGCAATCTTCGAACGTCTGAAACAGGAAAATACCTGCGTTTTTTTCGTCCCCGGAGGCGGGGCGATGTTTATGGTGGACGCGCTGGGAAAATCGAAAATCAAGCGTGTTTCTTCGCTCCACGAAGCGGGTGCTGGTGCCGGCGCACTCGGCTGGTCTATGATGTCTGGTAGGTTGGGGGTCGTCCTGGTCACATCAGGACCCGGTGCCACAAATGCGGTCACGCCCTGCCTTGCTGCATGGACCGATAGCGTCCCGGTTTTGTTTATAAGCGGTCAGGCGAAGAGCGACACACTGATCGGAGATTCGGGATTACGGACGCGCGGGGTTCAGGAAGTAGATATCATCCCGATGGTCACTCCCATCACTAAGAAGGCATATCAGCCACTTACCAGCGGATATGATTGCACGATGGCTCTGGATGCCATGATCAAATTGTGTATGGATGGTCGAAGAGGTCCATGTTTTTTATCCATCCCTTTGGATATACAAGGAATGGAAATATGAATCCGCTCAGACCGGTATTCCTTATCGGCGCCGGCTGTCCGCAGGAATTAGCCGATAAACTTTGCCAATTGAACGTACCAGTCCTTACTACCTGGCAGGCAGCGGATCTGATACCGGAAGATAGCCCGGTATTTTGTGGTCGGCCCGGTGTGATCGGCATGAGAGCAAGTAATATTATTCAACAAAAATGTAATTGGCTCATGTGCGTCGGGGCGCGCTTGGATATGGAGCAGGTTGGGCATGACATGGATAACTTTGCGCCCAGAGCTACAAAGACCGTGGTGGACGTGGATCCAGCGGAGTTGCATAAATATCCAATCACTTGGGGGCGCTTCTTGATGGACTTACGCAATCCAGTCAATGAACTTTATGGAAGCGCGCTGTTGCCTTTTGTGGCTTTTGTGGATGGTGGGAGCGATAGGAATTGGCTTCGCTGGTGCAAGGACTTATACAACCGCTTCCGTCCCGAGCTGGATGGTGCCGATGTGGTTGAGGACTTTGTGGATCCGTACTACTTCACCCGCATTCTGTCCGATGTTTGCGAGGAGGGCGAGATCCTTGTTCCTGGGTCATCCGGGATGCAGTCGTGTGCTTTAATGCAGGCATTCAAGGTCAAGCGCGGGCAAAGGATCGTGATGTGCAATACCATCGGCGCGATGGGATTGGAGCCCATGGCGATCGGGGCGGCTAGTGCATCTGGCCGGCGTGTAATATGCGTCACAGGGGATGGTGGTTTTTATCAGAATTTCCAGGAGCTGGAAGTGGTAAAAAGGCTGGATCTGAATATAAAATACTTCGTGTTCTGCAACGGTGGTTATGGTAGCATATCAACCATGCAGGATGCCCGCTTCAACGAGCGCGTAGGAAGTGATCCATCAAGCGGATTCACCGTCCCGGATCTTGCGCGCGCGTCATCGTTATGGGGATTTGACTTCTGGAATATGAGAGATAATGAGGATGTGGCGGAGGAGATGAAATTCATTCTCCAATCGGACCATGCCTCCATTGTGAGAGTCAATACATCCCTGGCATTTCGATACGCCTGCAAAGTGCAAAGCTCACTGAAAGATGGAGTCCTTGTCCCGGATCCGATGGAGGATATGACTCCAAAGATTCCACCCGATGAACTGAAGGAGTTGATGAATGCGTAACTGCCCTGTTTGTTTTGACAGCCGGCGCAATCTGATCAGAGCTCAGTACGCCATTCCGATATGGTCGATGTTTCGCTGTGTAAACTGCAACATGCTTTATCTGGATTCCGAAGTCCATACCGAGAAGTCCATGAATGAATTCTATAATAACGTTTATAAGACGGCGGACCTGAACATCTCCGACGATCGACTTAATTCACTGGTGCAGTGTTTGGTGGACATGCCGATATCCTGGGGAGATCAGATAATGGATATCGGAGGCATGGACGGGGTTTTATCGCTCAAGCTCAAAGATCATGGCTTTACCAATGTTTGGGCAAGTGGCCCCGGTGCCAGTTTTGCACATTCGTATAAAACATTCATTCTGTCCCATACCCTGGAGCACGTCTACAACACCCATGGAATGCTGGAAAATATCAAGGCTTATGTTGAACCAGGTGGATGGGTTGTGGTCGAGGTGCCGATATGGTCCGATGATTCGCCGCTGACTTATGACTATCATTTCGAACACATTAATAAGTTTACGCCGAAGCATTTGGAGAATCTGTTCATTCAGCATGGTTTCACCATACACGAATCGTATCCTTTGCCTAAGTACATCGAATACAATTGCCATCGGCTGGTAGCCAAATATGGATAGGTTCTTTGTAACCCGGAATGCCGATTCTGATGAAATGTATTGCCAGGCATTGGCATCATCGGGATTCGTGGAGGTATCCAGTCCGGAGACGGCTGATTTCATTTTGCATGATGCAGTCCACCCCGGGGTGGAATCGTTTATAAGGACAAAGCCCACTTTTATATTTCCACACACGCCACAATCGTCATTCTTGTGGGATGGGATCCTGGGGATAGATCCAGTCTGTTGTAATTTTGTGGCCGGCGAAGCAGGGATCAAGACCATGAAGGCTTATGGCTATCCCTATCGCGTGGAGGCGGTGGGTTTTAGCAGGTGTGAGGTAAGAGAGTTCACGCCGACTGCAGGGAACGATCTTCTCGTTGTCCCGTCGCATCCGCTCCAGCATGGTGAATATACCCTTGCCGGTTACATGGGCTGGGTTGAGAATGTTCTGAGATTTATACTTCATCATCGTTCGGAATTCGGAAAGATTACTTTGTGTTGGAGTGAGAAAAAGATTGACCCAATGCTTGTGGAAGAGATGGGAAAAAGTGGAGTGGTTATAATTCCAACTGACCCCTACAAAGACTCTGAGCCACTGAAGAATATGATGGGGAGGATGGAAAAATCCGATCTGGTTTTATCCTGTGGGACGGTCGGATGTGTATCTGTGGCCATGGGCCGGCCGACGGTTTTCTTCAGCGAATTTGGGAATCCACGGTCTAATCCACGCGATGCTCTTCATCCGGACCTGTATGTCGGCTTCCTGCGCTTTCCGCTTCAAGCAGAGCAAATGAGCATTGATAAGATACTGGAGGTCCGGACGAAGAAAAATACCAGGGTTGAATATTGGAAAGAACAGAATATAGGCGGTCCGTTCAACGCCAAGAAGTTTATTTCTGTTATCAGGGAGTATGTAAAATGACCGCAGTCACTCATCGTGGCAGGAACGATCGCAAGATCATTGTTTATCCTGGAAATGATACGTATTTATTCTTAGGCAATGGCGACAAATTTCCCCGGTCCATGGAATACACCAACAAATGTATTATGATTGTCGAGTGGTGGTTACACAAACATGAATGCAATATCGATGATCTTATGGACCGCCTGGGTTTGCAAAAATGAATCCCGATGAATTCAGCCCGTCCGATGCCAAAAATGTCCTCGAAAAATTCCCGGACGGGATCGATGTCTATCTGGTGGACAGCATGTGGATTGTCGAGGAAGTTCCGGGGTATGATGGATACAGTGCTGACGTGCCGATCAACGCCTTTTATTCAACCAAGTGCCAGTTAACCCTGCTCGAGATCGAACCCGAGACAGGAATATTTGCTGCAATGTCGCCAATTACCCATAGAGTCTATGTTTACCTGAAAGATTATGCCAACCAGAATTAGATTGACCAGCCGGCGCAAGAAGCTACGGGATGCCCAGGATGCGGCCGCTCTGCGCGTCAAAGCCAGGATCCTGCCGGTGATGCGATCTCAGTATAAGCGTCTCGAGCGATTCCTGCGTCGGGCCAATCTGCGGAAGCGGTTGACCAAGATTAAGTATCCAGACGAACCCGAAAACATCCGCGATGTTGCTTTTTATAAAGTCCAGGAGTTATTCAAAGCCCCCAGCCCGCCGAAGTCAGGAACAGGCGAATGGGATAATTTCAAAAAAGCCCTTCTGATTGCCCTGCTGCTGGGCCTGTTTGGCAGTGTGGATGATCTGGGAGCAGTGGAAAATGAAATATGGCAATCCAGGGGATTCGATCCTCTGACATTCGACCCAGAGCAAATCATCCAAGATTATCAATTGCGGACCGGTCGGAATCTGGCAGAGATGGGAGACTATACCCTGACTCAAGTCCAGACCATCATCTCCGATTGGTATATGACCGATGAATCGTTCACGGACCTGCTGGATGATCTGGACCGGCTATTCAACGAGTCCCGGGCGGAGTCCATCGCCGTGACCGAGGTTGGGAATGTGACCAGCCAGATATTTTTACAGGAGATGATCTCTCATGGCTGGACATCATGGTATTGGAATGCTCTGGGTGAGAATCCATGCACCCATCCGATCATCATCAATGGCGTGAGTTATGAGGGATGCCTGGATTTGCACGGGCGAAAATTCAAGCGCGGGGATCCCATGCCCCCGGATGCGGCTCACCCGAATTGCTTCTGTTTACCCACGCCGGCACTGGATTGACCATGATCCCTGATATTCACATCCACACAGCCACATGCTTCAAGGAAAATATGTCATGCGCCCAGGCCCGGATCGAAGAGCTTGAAAGGGAGCTGGGGGAATGTCGGACAACTTTGGCAAAGTATCAGATCGTCCTGCGGGATATGGGTGGGATCCTTGATAAGATGGAGACCGCTTTTGGTAAGGTTTTGAATATGAACGGCAAAAGATAAGCATGTAACCATGGAAGCATTGAAGTGTTTCGGCCTTGGATTTTTATGCCTTGCAGCGTGGGCGGGAGTATGGCTGGCATATCGCAGACTCACACATTCACAGGAATATGAGATTGACCCGCTTAAACACGAAGAGCAGGACGAATCGGAGTTGGAAGAAAAGTGGTAGAATCTTAACGTTTCATTCTCCTCCTTGATGCCTGCGCCGTGTCCTTGCGTATGAAACCATCTGCATACTCGCTGGCGAAGTAAGAGCCGAGCGGCGCAGGCCAAGAGGATCGCAGGGGCGGAGGTGTAGAAATTAACCAAACAACGAAGCCACCCGTCGTTAATAAAATCTCAAAGAATGTCATAAACATAAGGATGGATGTCAAAAAAGGATTTGAAAAATGGTTTTTACTGAGATCAGATGCACATCACGACTCGGTGTTTTGTAACCGGGATTTGGAAACAGAACACTTGGAATTGTGCAAACAACGGGGAGGAAATGTACTGGACTTCGGCGATATCTTCGATGCCATGCAGGGCAGATACGATAGCCGCCGATCAACTCACGACCTAAGAAATGAATACAACAGCGCCATGACCAGGGGCGAGAAGTATTTCAACGTCATCACCAATGACGCATCACGTTATTACAAGCCCTACGCTCCCATGTGGTTGCTTATGGCAAGAGGCAACCACGAAACAGCGGTCGAGCGTCATAATGACTATGACCTTATTCAAAGCCTGACGGATAAGTTGAACGAGGATAAGAACGCAAACGTCAACACCGGGGAATATGGCGGGTGGGTGAACTTCCAGTTCAGGATAGCGGGAACACAAGTCGAAACGATACGGATGAAATACTTCCACGGTTCAGGTGGTGGTGGTATCGTCACAAAGGGAGTTATTCAGTCCAATCGTCAGGCTGTATATCTACCTGATGCCTCAATCGTGGTAGGAGGCCATATTCACGAGTCATGGTCACTGGTCATACCGCGCGAGAGGATAAACACTCAAGGTACAATATATCAGGACCTACAGTGGCACGTCAGAACGGCAACCTATAAGGACGAATATAATCAAGGGGCATCTGGCTGGCACGTGGAGACCGGAAAGCCTCCAAAGCCTTTAGGGTGCCTGTGGTTGCGGTTCTTCTATGTGACACAAGGAAGCCGAGCGCATATAAACTTTGAAATCACGCAGGATGTGAGATGATACCATTATTGATACTACCTGTTCCGAAACCAATGCGTATATTTATTTCTGGTCCCTATTCCAAGGGAGATACGGCGATCAATGTCCGAGACGCAATCTCCGCCGGCAACTACCTGGCCGGCATAGGTCACTATCCCTTCATACCCCACCTTAATCACTTCTGGCATTTCCTGTGGCCCAATGAAGATATCAACTTCTGGTACGAACAGGATATCGTCTGGTTGCATCAGTGCGAAGCTCTGCTTCGTATCCCGGGTGAAAGCGCAGGAGCTGATCGCGAAGTGGAAATAGCCAAAGAGATGGAAATACCGATCTACTACTCGGTCCTGGATGTTCCGAGGGTGAAATGAAGCACTGCGTCATTTGTGGGGCACGTTGCAAGCGCGTGGTATGCCAAAGCCCATCATGCAGGCTGGAGCGCAGGAGATACACTGCGCGGGATTGGTATAACCGTATTGGAAGAGAACGCAGAACAAAGGCAAGAAGATCACTTAAAGAGAATGGGTAAATAAGGTTTGCTATATTTACCCTTTACGCCCATACTGAAATCGTGATTATGATAAGCGCGGTTGTAAAAGCGATGATATGCACAAAATGGATATTATCCAATTCAAATCACCAATAAGATTAGTGATACAATGCGATTACTGGATGCAGATCGCCGGCGTCAGAATATAAAAGTGGCTCTCCGGCTCTGCATCCGATATTGAAGAATGTGATATACTCTTGTCGGTGCTGGTGGGATGGTCTGGAGTAATCCAGATCTCCCCCGCCCATTAAACTTAACAACCCAAAAAGATAGAGACTGTCTCCGGCGCATAGGGCAAACTGCATAGAGCCGGTTGCAATTTGGTCAGGGAGTAGGTTCATCTGGATCTCCTCTGAATAGCAAGTCAAGCGGATGCAAAGACGTTCACTTTCACAAGTGAACGTCTTTTTTTGTTTTGGAGTAGCATGACCGACACCTTCTCAGTTTTTCTTCCGTTCAACAAAGTCGAAGATCAGCCCGATGGGACGATCATGGTATGGGGGAGAGCTACCCAGCAGGTCAAGGATAGTCAAAGCGAAAAAATGCACTACGACACATCAGTGCCGTATTTCAAGCAACGCATAGCGGAAAACATGGATCGGAGCGATGGGCAAAACATGATGCCGATCCGGGCCATGCACCAAAATATTGCTGCTGGTCGGGCTGTCAGTATAGATTTCAATGCCGGCGAACAGGCGATCGACACCTGCGCCCACGTAGTGGACCCGGTTGAAATCTCCAAGGTCAAGAACCATGTTTATACCGGTTTTAGTGTGGGCGGAAAATATATCAAACGCTGGCGGGATCCGGATGATGGGCAGACGGTTTTATATACAGCCGATCCGCGTGAGTTCAGCCTGGTGGATGCGCCCAGTGTCCCGACCGCCAAATTGACATTATTCAAGATCGATGATCTTCCTCAAACAGATGCAACCCCAGGCGAACCTCCCGCCTCCTTACAGGATGCTCCGCGATGGGTGGGGGATTTCCTGGAAGCGGTGGATGAAGTCAAGAAGATCCGCCAGGACCAAAAGGATGAAACAAATCAAGCATTGGAAAAATTGAAGGCTATCGGGGAGCGCGTCCAGATCCATCGGCGCGAAGGCTCACCGTTGAATGCACCAAAAGACTACCCTATTGACCCTGCTGAGTACGGCGATCCGGCAAATTGGAATTTCCCTGCAGATGAAAAATACTACAAGGTTTCCATCGGTCGCTTCAATAGCGGTCAGGGCAGCGAATACTCGCTTCGTGAGCGCAATATCTTAGGCCGGCACTTGACAAGCCTGGCGAGCCGTTTCGGAAAATTCGAGTACGACCCAGTAACCAAAAAGATTAAAGGAAAGGTAGAAAACATGACCGACCCAATTAATACCGAGATTAACAAAGTCGATGTCGGGGCATTGTTGCAGCAATTGAAAGCCATTCAAGGGACCGCCCTGAATGCGGTCGCAAATGATCCGGCCGCCCTGAAAGAAGCTTGGAATGTTCTGATTGGTAATCTGGATACGCTTGTGAATCAATCCACGGCAATCCATGGCGATGCTGTCCCCACGCCCTCCGATCCATCGACGGCCATCAAAGTAGCCGGTGTCAAAGATGCCAGCTCCACGGATACAACGCCCAGCACTCCATCCGCGACGACTCCAGTGGCCAAGGCCGTTGTTCAACCCGTGCCATCCACCCCGTCGACCCCTTCGACGCCCAGCACTCCCTCGACCCCTTCGACGCCCTCCACCCCGGAGCCGGCCAAGAAAGTCGATGCGCCTGCTTCGACGAGTCCCTCAGACACCAAGACCGATGACACCGATGCCTATAAAGCCCTGAAGGCCCAGGTCGAGCAGACCAACGCGAACGTTGCCAAGCTGATGGAAGTTCTCACCGGAAAGGCTTCAACCCCCGCAGTTGTGCCTGCCGGCGAAAGTCCGATCAACCTCCTGAATTCGCTTGTCAACAAGAGCGAAGCGTCCGGGGATTTCCCGGACAACATGGATGAGACCGAGCGCGCCATCATCAAGGCTCTGGATGTATCCGGTCCTTATGCCGGTGTGCAAGCCCTGAAAATCGCCGGCGTGGACGGGTTCGGCGGAGTTTCCCTGGCCCAGCAAAAAGTTGACATCGCTGTCAATAAGATGTCGGCCTATACGCTTGAAAAAGGCGGATGGGTCACAGCCAGCCGATATCAGCAAAGACTGTTCAGCCCGGATCATCCGTCATAGTCTCCGATCGTTGAGACATTCATTTCTTAACTACGAGGTAAAAATATGAACGAATTAGGTTTAATCGATGCCAATGGTCTCATCGCTGCCCTGAATTCCATGGGCGGGATCGGAGACTTCAACGATGGAAACCTCGCTCGCTTCCAGAAAGCCCTGACCGCGACCAGCGGTTACACGGGCTACAACCTGGAGCGCGAGGTCAAATTCCGACTGCCGGCTTACACGGTCCTGCGCCAGCGCGTAGCCGTTGATCCCGGACCCGTCGGGCCAATGGCCGGCCCTCAGGCCCATTGGAAGATGCAACTTGGTTATAACGGCTTTGACTTTGGCGCCGCCATGGGTACGGCATTCGGCGGAAATGGCCAGGACGGTGATCCCAATGCGACCGACATCGGGGCTGACTATAAGAGCCAGTCCATCCATGGTGCGGTCCAGTTGGAGGCGATTGATTTCGGCCGCCAATTCACCGATCCCATCAAAGCCCAGTCGATGTTCAACCTTCAGACTCTGATGCGGATTGAAGAGTTGCTCGTCACCGGTGGTAATGAAATCGCCATCTCCGGCCCGACCGTAACAGGCTCAGGCCTGGGGACCGGCTCCGTATTCCATGCCGGAACCTGGCGCGTGAAGGTCACGGCCCTGACACTGGAAGGCACCCTTCGAAATGCAACCGGGGCAGCCGCCAATGCCGGAACGCTTCCTGCTGTCAAGTATCCTGGTGAGAGCGTAGTCGGCACCGCGAATATCACTGTCGGCGGGACGGGTCTTTATATTGATGTCTCCTGGCCGGTGGTTGAAGGCGCATTAGGTTATAAAGTCTATTGCTCGAGCGCCTACAACGACACCACGGATGTATTCCTGGTCGATCCTACGACCGAGATGACATTCAAGGATGGCGATGCGATCGTGCCTCAGTTCACCGGTGGAAAGTATGTCGGCGTGAATCATGTTCACATCACCCACGCCCCCGCTGGATCCACACCGCCCCCAACCGTTGACGGGTCAGCCAATGCGAACACGTTCGAAGGATATTGGGCATGGGCCACCAAGACCACGATGTACAGCCAGAGCTTGACGGGTGCCGGCCAGCGTGTGTTCTATGATATGGATGGAGCCGAGTTCTCAGCCGAAGATTCCGGCGTAGCCGAGATCAACGACTGCCTTGAGAAACTGGCCCTGCTTTACCATACAGCCCCGACCGCCATGGTCGGCTCGCCCAAGACCATCCGGGCCATCACCAATGTCTCCACCTCCAATAACAGCACGAACATGATGCTGGTTGGAAATCAAGGCGGCAATCTGCAACAGCAGAACAAGGTCATAGGCGGCCTGATGATCGGTGGGTACACCAACCAGTTTGCCCAGCACTACGGCATGAGCCCGATGATTGATATCATCGCCCATCCCTACATGCCCGATGGCTCGCTGATGTTGCTCTCCGAGACCCTGCCTCCCGATACCTATCGCTTCGCCCAGGATAGTCGTTGCTTCGCGTTGGATGTTCTCAGACCGTACAATTATTTCCCCCTCGCAAGCGTTGACAGAAATATAAATTTTGACATCTGGTTTTTGGAGACCTTGAAATGCTACTATCCGACAAGTCAAGCCGCAATTGCCGGAATTGATGTATCGGCATAACTTTTGAGCGTTTCGCGTCCGAAGTCGCCTACTCGATGCGGGACGCTATGAAAATGGGGCGGCGGATTTCAAATGCCGCCGCCCTGTTTTCTTGAAAGCTTGAAATGACCTTCGAAGTCGAGATCACCCAATCAGACCCAAGATTTTTCGAAGCCCTTCAAAACCCGGATGGGTTCATCCCCGTCCTGGGTGAGGCGATGAAAAATATCATTGATACCTATGAAGAGCGCGCTTCGGTATATGCGCCGGAGTCTGAGGCAAACAAGCCAGGTCGTTTCAATATGCTCACCCATGAACCCATGGGCTTTTATGAACGTGGTCGCGGCTGGTGGTATCCATTGCTGACGCATAACACAATGGGTTTGGCAAAAGAAATTCCTTTGTTGCATGTTAACTTGAAAGCTCCGCACACAAAGGATGTGACCACACTCATGGCTTCCGGTATCAGAGGCGTAGCCGGTTATCGCTTGATTGAAAACTCAGAACAGATGCACGATCGATGGTCCACTGAGATCCAGCAGAATGCCAGCGAAGTTCTGGGGATCCTGTCAAACTCAGCTTCTTATTCGGGTTTGGTCCAGGGTCTCGAGCAAGTCAAACTTCATCGGGCAAGAGACTGGAAAACCGTGGTCGATACATGGGAAAGCGATGCCATGCAGCAAGTCGTGGCCGATGAGACTATCAAGGCCATTGATCAATATTACAACTTGTAGGAAAAATGGACTATACAGATTTAGCAACGGTCAAGTCATACATGGATGCCCAGGAAATTGTGGCGGATACGATCCTGCCCGGCTTCATCACTACTGCCAGCCGTGACATCGATCGGCTCTGCACGTCTCAGCCGAACGTTGTTGATTATTTCAAGCAGGAAGATGTGGTCGATGAAGTCCTGACCAATGGTGTGATTGACTTCGCCGGCCGCCTGACTGTGTTCCCACATAAACCCATCATAAATTCTGTATCTGCCTTGTCCTATCGTTTCAGCCTAAGAGATTCGTTTATCACAGCCGACCCCCTTCTTTGCTCGGTTGAGCAGGAGATGGTCGTATTTGAAGGAGCTGTACCCTCTTCTGAAAAAGTGTACGTCAAGATCTCCTACAATGGCGGACTGGCTACTTCCACGTCAGGACTGCCGGCGGACCTGCGGGATATTACAGCCCTCCAGGCCATTCGATTATTCAAGGAAGCCCGCAGTCAATTGGCCGATCAAATCGGAGTCGCAGAGCTGGGGATCATGGTCTATACCAAAGCTTTCCCGGTCCGTGTTATGGACACCCTGCAGGTGGGTGGGTATGTAAGGATGGCGCCGTGGATATAAATAAATTCGTGGCGACCTGGGCGAATCTCATGGGTACGATGTTTGTCGTGGATTCCAATACGGGACTTGTTACGACCCAGAACATCCGAGCCAATGCAGCCGCCCCATTCTCTTTGTCAGAGACCGATCTGCCGACCTGGTGCTTCTTCACTGGAGCTGCTACTTATCCAAATCCGCCCGACCAAAGTTATGGCCGTCTCGCTCGAGAGACCCGGGACTTTACCGCCGTTCTGTATGTTTGCAAGATCGATACAGGCGTGGACGGTGAGGCAGAGCGCAGAGTCCGCCCTTACGTCGACTCTGCCAGGGACCAGATCCAGAAACACATTCAACTATGGGATGGCGTGGACGCCAATCGTGTCCCAGGGATCAAGCGGACCTATTTGATCAGGGATAGCGGACCCGGGCAAATAATCTATGGGTCTGACAAATTCAACGGAATCAGCTATACCGTCCGGGTCGATGCTGACAATGAGGTTGATTATGATCCCCGTCAGTGATGTGTGCCCTGTATGTAACAGAATCATTCAACTTTCTCCGAAGGTCGGAGACGAACAATACCTCATAGGTATATGTGATTGCGGAGCCGGCCATTATCGGAATGTGATTCAGATGGACAATCCGAATTTCAAACCATTATCAGAACGATTGGAGCCGGGCGAACCCGAGCCTCCTAAGAATTGGAAAAGGAGTAAAAAATTATGAGCAACGCTTCAGGTATTCAGTATCCAGTTGGCTTTCGTTATGGAGTCCTGTTTGCGATCGATCAGATCACGGGCCGTATCAAAGCCACTTCAGCGTCCATCCCTTACCAGGGTGTGGACTTCGCCGGCAAAAAGGCATGGTCCCTGACCATTCCACCCCAGCGCCGGATTGACCACATCAATGCCGACCGCGTCGGAGCTTCGGACTTCCTGCCGCCCGTTACGGGTGCTTCCGGGAAGATCAACGTCAGCGCCGACAATATGCCTCTGGACCAGATTGCCACATCGAATCTGATGGTGACAGTTGGGGAGGCGGAGAAGATCTCCATGCTGTCCAGCAACCAGGGTTACGAGAATTATGTGGCCCTGTTCCTCTATCAGCAGGCTGAGGATTATCTGACTCGCCTGCGGACCTGGCGGTCATTCTTAATCCCCCGCGCCAAGGTTGTGCCTCTGAACGGCGGGTTTGCCGATCGTGAAGTGGATCTGGTCTATGATATTTTGATCACCCCATCATCGACCGACATCTTCGGTGTCGCCAAGACTGCAGTCATTGATGGCAACATCGATGCACAGCTTGACCGCCTGATGACGCAGGGAGTTCCTGCCATCGCGGCCTGGATAGGCAACACGTACACCGTTGACTTCACATTCCCGGCCGACAAGTCCCCGGCTCGAGACACGTCATCCATCGCGGTCTTTAAGAACGGTGTGGCGGTTGTAGCTGGCATCACCAAGACGCTGACAAAAGTCACGTTCGGCGTAGCCCCGCTGACCACCGACGATATCGATATTCTCTGGGAGTATTAAACAAGGATGGGCTGGTCCAATAAACCAGCCCAATATATCTGATGGCGACTAAGATAATAACCATTCACGTAGACGATGAACCCGTCGAAGTAACTTTGAAGTCCGCCCGCAAAGATGACGGACTCTGGCGCGCAGAGCTGATGATGAAGTCCTCCGAGCAAATGGACCGGATGCGCCAGATCGCAGCGTTTCACTTGTATCCGACCTGCGTGGCTGCGGTCAAAGAGCCGGCATCCGTCCGGGATATGAGCTTCGATGATTTTATGACCAAGATCGACGAAGCGGACATCGATGCCTGGGTCGGCGCGGCTTATGAACTTAACCCCCAGTGGAAGCAGAGCATGAAAGCTCTGGTTGACATGACCGAGGATGAAAAAAAAAGACCTGGGACATCAGTGAGTGGCTCGCCAGTGCCTACGGAAACATAGAGGCTGACGGAGACCTTCCAGCCTTCGAAGATAGACCTTTTTATCGAATACCAGATGAATTGTTGGCACAAGCCAAAGAAGTCTTAGCTGATCTTGAGTTAACTGAATGGCAATGGACCATCAATGATGTTCTTGAACAGCCCGAACCTTTATTATGGGCAGTGTTTGAACTAAAAAAAATGGGAGAGAAGTATAAGATTCAGGCATTGAACAGAAAGCATGGATCAGAATCCGGAGAGACTATCTAATGTCCTCAGAAGATAAGTTAATCAACGTCGTTGTAAAATACAGCCAGGAGGGGGCTCAGGATGTGGTGCAGTCCGATGTCCTTATGGGCAAGGCGGCTGATGACTTCTATACCAAACAGCATCACTACTGGGACACGCTGGGTGCCGATTTTGAGAATTTCCAAAAGACCGTAAGCACAAATTCTCAGACAGTTACCACCGGATTAAAGCAAGTCGTTCAGGAGTCTGATAACACAACCAAAAGCTTCCATGCTCTGCGTATGGAAGGCATGGAGTTGCGTCAGGTCGGAACCTTGCTCACGCTGGGCGGGGGACTCATGACCGCCGGCATCATTGCCGATGCCAATAACTATGTCAAGACAATCGGAAATATCAACGCAGGTAACGCACAGTGGTTGGGCTACGAAAACAATATCAAGAATGCCAACCTTGAGATAGGGGAATCTGCCAGAAACGCCATGCTTCCGGTAATGAAGGAAGGTGCCGATCTGATGGAAAGAATGGCGGATCTCGTCAAAGCCAATCCATGGATTATGACTGCGGCCCTGGCGGTTGGGGGAGCCATGACAGTTCTGGGTACAGCCACCATCGTCATTTCTGAACTTATCAGAGCCGTAGCCGACATTGGCTTATTACTGACAAAGATGGGCGTTTTGGGAGGAGCTTCACAGGCCATAAATGCCGGAGGGGGAGTGGGAAGTCTTGAATATGCTCCAGGCGGGGCGGCGGGCACATTGGGCGGAACACTTGGCATGGTCACGCTGACCGCGACATCCGTCATCATCGGCGTTGAACTTGGACAGGCTTTAGGAAACTGGCTGGGGTCTCAGTTGGACAAGGCCGGCCTTTCGGCATTCAAGGATTACAAGCCCCAAAATCTGCAAGATGCACTTATGACTCTTGTAAAGATCGAAGAGTTGCCATTTATCAATCTGGCCCGGGGTCTTGCGCAAATGGATCCTGCCCTTACAGATTCGGCGAATGCCGTTATCACATGGATTAACAATCTCAATAAAGGAAGCGGAGAACTGGCGGGGGCATCACGCTCACCATCTCCGACCACTCCTGATACTCAGACACAACAAAACGAAGTTCAGGATTTTATATCTTTTCAGAAACAAATGGCCGATGCCACCTCCAATTATGAAAGCCAGCGCGCAGATACCGTCAAGCAGTATGAGCAACAAATGGCGGATGCCACCCAGCAATATGAAAGCCAGCGCGCTGATATTGTCTCTAACTTTGCGGAGCAACAGGCTCGATCGGAGCGTGACTTCGGTGAACAGCAGGCAACCGCGGCCCGGAATTTTGGTGAGCAACAGACCAAGGCTGTACGGGATTACAATGAGCAGGTAACAAAGTCAAATCGGGATTTTTCCGAGTCTCAGGCCAATGCCCAGAGGGCGCACAATCTCGAGATGGCCCAGCTTGCACAGGATCACGATGCCAAGATGAAGGATCTGGCCGCCAACCGCGACGCGCTGGGACTGGTCAAGGAGCAGGCGAGCTATAACCTGCAGGTTCAGCAAAAAGACCAAACTTTCAACGATCAGCAGCAGCAGAATATACAACAACACCGCCAGCAACTTGCCGATCAAAGACAGTCATTCCTTCAACAGCAGTCCGATGCCCAGGCGGCCTACGACCAGCAGAGATCCGATGCCCAGGCGGCTCACGCTCAACAAATGGCCGATCAGGCTGCGAATGAAGCGGAGCAACTTGCAAAACTGGATGCCAATCATAAGCTCGAGATGGCCAAACTCGACGCCCAGGAGAAGGATAAACTTGCCAAGCTGGATGATGCCTATAAAAAGCAGGTGGACCAGATCCAAACGGCATTTATCGATCAACTGCGCGCCCTGGATGCGTCCATTCTTGGAGATTCGGCGGCTTATTCCAAATATCTGGAAAGCGAAGCCACGCAATTCCAAACCTGGTTGAATAATTTCAAGTCACAAAGCCAATCGGCGGTAAAAGGTACTACGACCGCCGTGGCCGGCACAGCCCATCAAGCCGGTGGATGGGCCAACTTCATGGGACCAGGTGAGGATGGACTTCCTGAATACGTTATGGACAATCCGACATCAATGATGATGAAGTCTTTGCTTGGAAATCAAATGAGCCAGGCTGGAATGATTTCGGCGGTGATGGCCGGCAAGAACGCACAGGCCGGCGGGGGCGGAGGTCGAAATCTTTCAATCACAATCGTTGGCAAGGGATTGACCATGACTGAGATCCAGGCCATGACTGACAAGACTCTGGACATGCGCCTGGGTGATCTTTTGCCGGCATTCGGTGGAAATTAAATGGCTAATCCTGCAGTCAATACCGATTTTCAGATCGCAACACAGGCCAGCGGAGTAGGTGGATTGGTCACGCTTGCAAGTCTGGGGATTTATAACCCGCATCCAATTTACAAAATGGGTGTGTCAAAGGTCAAGCTTGGAAACAATGCCTCCCGTCTGCTGGGTGCTCCAAATGTAGAATGGGTGTGGGGGTTCTTGCAGGCATCTCAGCGCGACACTCTGCGGACTTACATACCCGGGGCAAGTGCCGATCTGTTTATCATCACGCCAACCATAGAGAAAGTCTCGAGTGTTTCGAGTGCCAGCCAGCGGTATGAATGTCAGGCGATTTGGCCAGATCCCGAGACTCCAGAGGATCCACAGACTGGCCGGCGCCTCCAATTTATCATTACATTCAGACAACTGGTGAACGCATGACCCAGTTACCGCGGGCGATGACCGCTCCCGAGCTTGCGTATATCAGGTCGGATGGCCAGTCATCCAAACTTTTCCTATGGGCAGATGTCCCGCCTGTTGTATATTCAGCTAGGATAAATCAAACCTTTTCATCTTTGGACAGTGTTACTCAAATCATTTTTGATACTGGCTCTGGGACTTTAGCCAATATTATCCCCGGTCAAACAGTTTACATTGGCACATCTGCCGGCGCGTACGATATTGGCTTCGCCCGAGTTAGAAAAACACCAACTTCAACCATTTTGTATATCGGCGAAGAGTCTGAATTGGTCTTGGCAGATAATCTCTATTTAACAATTGTTGATCAATTCTTGATTTGGCCGCGCCACCCAGCTCTGGATTCAAGTAATGTCGAATACATGGACTTTGACCAACCCTATGTTGATCAGCATACCAATTTAAACCCAGTGCCTTGTATCGGTCCCCGTTTTATTCCGGTCTGGTTGACCGGTGCCACGATTGCCGTTGTTTTTGACGCTTCACTTTCCTGGATATTGGATGGGACGACTCTCTCCTATGTCTGGACCGCTCCCGGAGCTTCTGCTACATCAGGACTTTCCACAGCCACTCCAACCATCACCTATAATGCCGCCGGCAGGTATCGAGTCAAATGCACGGTCACATCCACTAACGGCAAGACTACCGATGCCTACGCGTGGGTACGTGTGTTCACCGTCGCCGATCCGCCCATCACCCAATTTGATCTAAAGAACTGCTCAGGATCCTGGCAGCGGGGCGGATGGCAGACCCAGATCACACTCTGGGCCCAGGCTGATTTCTCTACCATCGTGGAGCGGGCGGCCTGTGTTCTGTTTGCCCGGGACTTCTATGGCACTACTGAGATATCGCTTTCGCCAGTAGCCGGCAGAGAGAACATCGTCACCGAGGGATGGATCGACGCGGAGTCCATGGTGGAAGATCCCGATGGGGCAAGCCTGGACTTCACTATCGAAGGTCCGAATGCCTGGCTCGATAAGATCACGGGCTTTGCAGTGGGGATCCAGAACCAGAATGCCGCCTCCGATGCCTGGACGAATTGGTCCAGCCTGACGGTGGACGAATCCTTTTATCATCTTCTATTCTGGCAGGCCACAGCCATACCGGTTATTGATGTATTCCCGACCGGCGATACCCGCATCTCACCCGAGCAGAGCGTACCTGGGGAAATGACATTGTGGCAACAGATCACTTATCTGCTTACAAATACCATCCTTGCCCGGGCGATCGCCGATCGTTATGGTCGTCTGTTTGCTGAAATTGATACAGATCTCTTGCCAACCGCATCCCGTAGCTCATTACCGTGGCCAGCAGGCGCAGCCATTCCGGTGGTGATGACGTTGACTTATGCGGATTGGCGGGACCAGGCCCAGCTCACGCGCTATGTAGTGACACCGACCTCACGCGTGGCATCATCCGGGGTTGCCCAGGATTTCGGGGTGGAGGCGGCCGCTTATTTCTCGCTTGCGCCCGGGCATGTGTTTCAGTTATATGGAAAATCAATCAAGCAGGATAAACTCCTGTTATCCGATCAAATTACGTCGAACGTTCTGGCAGCCCTGATAGTTGGCAGGGATAATCATTTATACGATTTCAAATTCGACCTGGCCGGCAATAACCGGATGGTAGATATCGTTCCTCACCAATATGTGACGGTGAACATCGTGGCCGGCGATACGCCGCGCGGGATTACCTACTCCGCTCACACGCTAATTCGGGAGATCCAGCTCACAAAGGATGACAATAGTTTTCTTCAAACATCCTGGCAGGGCGAGGATGAAACATTCCCGAAAAATTCAGCCAATGGCGATATACCCAATTCCCCATCTGGAAATTCGACGTTCCCGCCAGTGAAGCTCCCAGCCCTTCCGCCACTACCTCCGTTCGGATCGTTGCCAATGCCGGATGCTGCGAATGTGAAAACCGTGGCTTTTATAGTCGCCGGTAAGGGAGTTTATTACACCAAAGATATGGGGGATGGGGCCGATACAAAATACTTCTCGATGAATGCCGGGATCGATCCGACTCTCATAAGTTATTTGTACAACCTGGAGATATCCGCCACCGGCAGACTCTTCCTTCAGGCCGGAAACGGAAACAGCAATGCTGTGATTTACACCGCGCCCGAGGTGGGCGCTCCTTGGACAAAAGTCGTCAATTTGGCCGATATATACGCCATGTATGTAGCCAAGTACGGTAGGTCATTCGACTCCGTTGGCCTGTGGGGCATGGGCATCAATCGGTCGGTGGACGATGAGCTAATGATCGTAACGAATGCCCAAAGAAACATAAGAACTGAAGCCTATGCCAATTTTAGCCACGGTTCATCAAGCTCATTGACGATGGGGGACGGAATATTCAACTTGACCCATAACCAAGGCTTCTATGGTTATTGGTTGCAGGGTGTGGCTCAAATAACCTATGGTTCGAATATATGGACTGCGTATTTGGACATGGACGTTCCGTGGACTTGGGCAATGGACAGAACAGGAAACACAACAGTCAATAGCGCGGCCGTATCCAGCGGTTTTATAACTCAATCCGTGAGGGGCAACAGGGATGGAGGACACGTACTATATTGGTCCCAGTATTTGCTGGGCTATTCAGTAGATAATTTTGCGAGCCTGGTAACGCTATCCCCTCCCCAGTTGCCTTTTGGATATGCAAATTTATACCAGAGCATTGGGGCCGATCCAACCGGACAGTATTTGATGATGGGTCAAACGCTGGTTACAGAACGATCGTCAGATTGGGGGGCTACCTGGGGAGCTGTGCCTGGATTGAGTGGGTCGTATAATGCAGTATGGAATCTTGGAGACAAGGATCATTGGATTATCCAGGGAGCCAACTTTATAAAATACACCGAAGATTTTGGCGATACTTGGGTGGACCAGACCGGCGATCTGTGGTCGTTGGTTACGTCCTTATTCCAAGTTCGTTGTATCAGGAGTTTTTAATGCCAGTCAACACATCAGGCAAATGGAAGGTGGAAGTCAAAAAGCAGCAGGATAAGCGCCTGTCTGTCTACGCGCCCTTCCTGGGACAGTGGACCGGATTCCTGGGTCGAAACGATGGGGTGGTACAAAATCCGAATTATCCCAGCGGGTATGTTTTTGTCAGGGATAATAACGGGATCCTGATGACCATGTGGAATCAGAAAGTACCCAACGATCAACCTGGGTTGCCAATTGTGTATGGATACACGTCCGATGAGCCGAAGCTCCTGCAGGTGATATCACAGTGGACAAGCTACGCCCAGCAACCCACCCTTAATATTCCGCATCATTCCCATACCCATGAATTCAATTCGGGAGATATGATTCCGGTCCATGGTGAGCAGATCCTGCCTTGGCTGGTTACGCCTACCCCGGCAAGTAGTCCAGCATGGACCCCGTTTTCAATCGATATTTATCCTGGACTCGATCGTGTTGGGACCGACTGGGTGTTCTCGAGCGGTACGACTATAGACCTGGCTTCCCATGTCCCTGCCGCCGGAGCCCGATTTGTGGTGGTATGTTTTGACAATACCGGAGCCTTTACAGTGGTGGACGGGACTCCAGTAGCCACTCCCGAGATATTGACCGGGGCTGATGTGCCGGCTGAGACAACCGGGACGGTGGTCAAGGCCATTGTCAGGCTATATGCGGGACAGGGATCCATTCGATGGACTCCTGGCTATACCGACATCTTCGATGATCGTTTTTTGGTCGGTTTCGGAGGAAGCGGGTCGCAGGTTATTTATCGAGGGACTTGGAGTAGCACTGTAGAATATACTGCCGGCCAGACCGTGGTCTATTCGGGAACTTACTACTTGTGTGTTCTGGCCAATATCAATAACGCCCCACCCAACACAACATACTGGGTGGCAATTGGTGTATCAGGAAGTATGCCCGGTAACATGTTTTGGACGGGAGCCTGGAATAATTCAGCTAACTATGTCATAAATGACGTTGTGCTACTGGGGTCAACTGCTTATATTTGCATCCTTGGAAACACCAATCAAACTCCTCCAAATCTTACTTACTGGAATCCATTGGGGAATACAGGTAATTTAAACTGGCGCGGAAATTGGGATTCGCTAACCGCTTATATCGCGAATGACGTGGTTTTCGAGTCCGGCGGTTCCTATGTGTGTATTCTTGCAAACACCGGCAACGTTCCTCCAAACATAACCTACTGGAATCCATTGGTAACGACCAGTGCCGTGACAGATATAGTTGCAAAAGTAGCCCCTACCGGCAGTGACCAGACAGTCACTTCTATTGCTGACCTGACGGGAGAGACTTTAACCTTCAATCAGGTTTCGGGACATCTTTATGAATACGTGTTTTCGACATATTTAGAGAAGTCTACAACAGCTACCCTTACAGTTGTCCTCACCAATTCCAGTAATGCAGTTATTTGTTCAAGATCAATTTCTATAACCAATGGATATGGTCAATCTCCAGTTTTTGGATTTATTGAGACTGCCTCAGGATCGGGAAGCGTGACGAGAAAGTTGCGTGCTTCTGTTGATTCAGGAAGCGCACTTCTTTATCGCTCAGGTACTCAACTACCGTATTTTTATGTAAGAGATTTGGGCATATAATATCTAAGGAGAAACAATGATTTCATTCCCTCAATCGTTTCGCAAGCGCGGCTATCTACTCGCCACGGGGCAGGTTACTTCCTACGGCTCTGGTACTGGCGTGGACGACGGTGCTTTACAAAAAGGAATTGCTAAAGCCTATACCATCCTAACCACTGGTCAGTATTCTGGCACGACATCCATTACGATAAACAGCAAAACGGATGTTCACTCGAATAACTGTGTGTTTGATAACAACACAGGCTTGATGTGGTCAAGATATGCGGCGGCAAGTGTTGGGCCTGCATCAGATGGTCTACTGCCGTGGACAACTACGGGCGCAGGTGCGACGGCAGAGGGAATATTCCCCTATTGCGCCGCGGCAAATGCGGCGGCGTTGGGTGGATATTCGGATTGGAGAATGCCGAACAAAGATGAAATCGTAAGCATTTGCAGCGCGTCGGTTAATTCGCCTGATTCCACAGCGTTCCCCGGTATGACAACCTCAGACCCCTGGTCATCCACTACACTCTGGTATGACACGACGCTAGGATATTATATTTCTTTTGGAGCAGGCAGGGCAGTGACGGCAGTGAAAACTGCTACTCACTACCTGTTTTTGGTGCGAGGCTAACATGCTACCTAAACAATTAAATCCACTTACGGTTACCGCGATACCTATTACAGATGCTAAAGCCATGACTCTGACACAATTGCAGACGGCAATTGTTCCAACCAAGAGAGATGCGTTGATTTCAATCAACGGCTCGGACAAGATTTCTGCCGCATCAATTCGCACCTATGCCAAAGACGGGCAGATTACCAGCCAGACCGACGTTGACCGCGATGTGGAGACGGACGCGGTAGTAAGCGGCAGGCAGATTACATGGACTTACTACCCGGAGGGGTGCGTGGATACCATCACGATTATTGAGACGGACGCGGCAGGGAAGGAAACAAGCCGGAAGGTAATCAAGCATTACACGGACGGCAGGCAACCGGAGGTATTGAAATGACAACTCTCTATGAATTTGTAGGTGGTTTCAAGAAAGCAGGTAAGGGAACTGCTCCCTCATCTGCTCCGACAATAACTGTTGTGGATAGCGCAAATAACATATTGGTTGCGGCGGGGACAGCGACCACGGCTCTGACAAACCTCGTGGGTGGGTACAGATATTCCTATTCTGGCGCGGATGGTCTCACGTGCTATGCTAAATTTACAACGACTGACATGACGATGGATGAATATGAATTGTTCTGCATCCCGAATATTAATCCAGTGGTTAGAGACGTTCAAACCAGACTTCCAGCGGCACTTACCGCCAATGGCAATATGAAATCAAGCCTGCTGGAGATAATCGCCAATCCTTTGAGTGAAACATCTGCTGGTTATCTAGCGGCGGCGTTCAAGAAGTTCTTCGATAAAGCCTCTCCGACCGGAACGATCAACAGCCTGCCGGATGCAGTAGCAGGAGCCAACAACGGACTACCCACAACCGATGGAACGATTGTCAACCAAACTGTGAATGTGGGTAAATGGCTAAACGTTGTCCCCGCGGCGCTTACAGCGACGGGTAAGTTTATTCAAGTCGCTTTATTGCGTTGGCTATCAGACGACGCGGCAGGAACCCCGTTGGCTCTTACGTCTGCAAGTCTGGTACAAGCCGATGCCATCAAGGAAGCTGGAGCAACACCCAACAACCTGGCGGCAGGCGCGGCGATGGATATTGTAAGTGCACCAAATGCAACCGGTTTGGCCGCCATCGCTACTGCTCTTCTGGATCTAGCAAACGGTGTGGAGACCTCGCACACACTTAGACAGGTATTGAGAGTAATCTTCGGTGTTATGGCCGGGAAATCCAATGGTGGCAACACGACCACGCAGCACTTCCGCAATCAAGCAGACACGAAAGATCGAGTCACGGCAACCACGGATGTCGATGGTAATCGGAGTTCGGTAACACTCGACGAGTCATAATGAGAAGTAATTACTGGCCGACCTACTATTTCCCACCCGAATATTGGTTGCTTGATTATTGGGCAAATGGCTACCCCTATATAACGGGTACGCTCTCGCAGACATTGGGAGGGTTGCAGCTTTCAGGTACAGGGAATCTTCCCGATGCCGGGGCACTTAGTGAATCACTTGGAAATCTAAGTTGCCAAGGTATCGGGAATCTTCCCGATACCGGGGCACTGAGTGAAACGCTTGGGAATCTGATTTGCCAGGGTGCCGGCTCTGATGTTGTTTCCGGGACGCTCGATGAAATACTGGGTACCCTTTCATTATCCGGAGTGGCTGGTTCGTATAACATAGCAACCCTTATTGAGACGCTGGGTAACTTGGCGGTCAATGGATCCGCACAGGTTATAATTACGGGGTCGTTAATTGAAACACTTGGCCCGGTGATCGGCCTGCCGGCCGGCCTGTTATTCTACGTGAGCACAACGACCAATATGCAATGCACGGTAATTTCCGAGTTGGTCGAGAGCTTTGAGGTAAATATATTATGAAAACATCTTTTCAGGTTGGGGCGGTCGGGGTCTCAATCATTCTCTATGTCAAAGAGAATGGCATCATCAAGGATATCAGTGCGGCCATGAATAAGATTATCCGGTTGAGCGATGATAACCGTGTTTCCCATGACTACCCGGCCTCTTTCCTGACGGATGGATCGGATGGCGGTCTGGTGTATGTAACGACCTCCGTGAATGATCTGAATCATTCAGGCATCTGGCAAGTCCAAGTATTCTTAGATCTTCCTGGCCAACCGGATCTACCCACCAGCACAGCGACTTTCAATGTTCTTCCAAATTTACTTAATCCTATATAGAAAAGGAATCTTAAAATGGCTATTCAACTTAGTGTAGCAGTAAGAGATGCCCGGCTCGATTCAATTGAGACCTTGATTGGAACCAGCCCGAAACTTTTGATCTATTCCGGAGCAGTTCCGGCCAGTTGCGCCGCCCCAGATCCATCTGGATTGCTGGCCACGATCACATTACCATCCGATTGGATGAACGATGCCGCGGCCGGATCAAAGACCCTGAAAGGCACATGGAGCGGTGTGGGGTCCAGTGCCGGCGTGGCGGCCTCTTTCCGTATCAAAGATAGCGGACTGGTTGCCTGCCATCTGCAGGGAATAGTGACGGCAACTGCCATGGGCGGGGACTTGACGCTGGATAACACAAATATTGCCGTTTCTCAGGTGATTAACGTCACGACCTTTACTTTGACCGATGCCAATGTCTAAAAAACACGGCGCATAGGTGCAAAATGGATATTTATGACGTTTTCGCTTTTACGCTTGTGATCTCAGGGGTTTTCGGAGGTGGTTACATCGCGCGACGCGCTTTCATGTTTTGGGATCGGGATCGCTTCCTTTCCGTCCTGGATTTTGTCTGGAGCGCGGCGTTGTTCTTTATTGCAGGTTATTATTTTGCAGTATTGACCGGCATGGTCTATTCGGCTCCCATCACAACCGGCGCGTATATCCGGCCGGCGTTGGTGATCCTTATAAATATCCCGGTCATCATCACAATAGCGAGGCGGTGAAACTATGCCTGTATGGATGTCAAGTCTGTTGAATTGGGCGGGGCTTGCGGCTTTTATTTCAAGCCTTATCGCGCTCTATGTAGCCTGGCAAAGAACACCGATGCAGAACGCATCAGATAGCGCCAATGCTGCGAAGAACCGCGCCGATACCATTTCCATCCTTCAAGGGTTGGTAGATGAGAAGGCCAGGGAAATAGACGAACGATCAAAATCATACATCAGCGAGATCGCGGGCCTGCGGTCTGACCTTGCAGAGGTCAAGCGTATCCAGCAAATCCCTTTTCGTGTCACGTTGGAGGGGCTGACTTATCCGACTCCAACAATTCTACGATCGGTTATTGAGACATTGCCAGATCATCCCATCGCAATACGGAAGGGCTGAGTATGAGTGTGTATCCAGTAAGCGGTATTGATGTCAGCGAGTGGGAAGGTATTATTAATTGCTCAGTAACTTCCCAGAACGCCCATTTCATATCTGTCAAGGCGAATGAGGGTGAGTACACCGACCCACAATTCCTGAACACCTGGGCCCACGCCAAACAGAACGGCATGAGGCGGACGGCTTTTTCCTGGTTAACCATTTCGGACAGCATCCGCAACCAGGCGCAGAGGTTTGCGGACCTTCTCAAGAACGATCCGGGGGAGATCGAACCCTATATCGACTACGAGGAAGGAAATGTTTTTTGGTCCAAGAAAAACCCATACACCGGCAAGCGCGGCAACAACCATTTGAGTTTTGGAGAGCTGAGTGGGTTTATCTTCTACTTCAAGGAAGCCTTGAAGGTATATCACCCGGTATGGCCATGGAAATACGACATAGGAATCTATACCGGATATTCATACTGGCAAACCTACGGGACGATCGACCCGGCTTTTACCGCTCATCCGTTATGGATCTCAGAGCCGGATCCAGTGGTCCAGCCGGCCGCGCTTCGACCCTGGGGTTTGGGTCAATGGCGATTCTGGCAAACTCAATTCGCCGGCGATGCGTCTCTGTATGGGATAGATCCGAAAGTAGCCAAGGGAGTCGACGTCGATGTTTTTTATAGTTCACAAACTCAATTCGATATTGATTATGGTGGTGGGATTGTCGTCGCTCCGCAACCGGTCAACTCAGTCACATTCGCACAATACCCAGGCGTGATCTTCGATGTGTACGCCGACTATACCGTCAAGATAAGAGGATAAATGATCTACATCATCCCGCATGTCACAAGTTTTGGTTCTTCCTGGAGTAATCTAAAAATCCAGTGGGAAGTCGTCCACTTGTACCCGCTTCCGGTCAAAAAGAATGGCGGCAGCTTGAATGTTTTTCTCGACGGGGATATGCTGCAATATATCCATGACAACAACACCCCGGAGGCCTGGCAGTGGATGACCGGCGGGTCCGGGACGATCATCTGGAAGGTTTATAACAAGAAGAATCCGAAGGCGATCATCAATAAACGTGCCTTTATGCCGGAGATCGCCATCGGTGGAAATCAGATCGAAGTCGAGGATGAAGGAAATGGATTTGGGAAAGTGATCGGCATGTCGGCAATCAACAAGAACGTCACGCCTGCCAATTCACCCACGCGCTGGCATCGGATATGGTGCGTCACCAAGCTTCCCCATGGCCAGGTCAGCGCGCCACATGACCCGCCCCATGGACCTGCTTATCTCCCGATCCTGGATGTGTCCGCCTTCAAGCGGTCCAGGTCACTACATGCCGGCGTGACTTATATACAGATTTAAGCATCGATTCAAGATGTCATAGTAAAATCAAACAAAAGGAGATTTTATGAAAAAATTAATCTGGATAGCTTTGATCGTTCTCGTTCTGGTGCCTTCGCTGGTGGTCTTTGCCCAATCGGCGACTCCAGTCACGCCGGCCAGCCTTCAAACCATTGTGCTTGGGATTGCCGGTGTTCTTCTGTCGTTATTGTTTACCTATGTTCCGGCGGCAAAAGCCTGGTTCGATTCAAAGTCGAATAAGGGGTTGCTGATGCTTGGGTTTGTTATTCTGGTGTCGCTGGCATATTTCGGACTTGGATGCACGTCGTTGGCCGCTCAACTTTCCATAGCGGTTACATGCGACCAAGCCGGGATCCTCGCTCTGGGTCAGATGATTGTCACAGTGGCTATGTTTAACCAGACAACTTTCCTGTTTACCCAGCCCGGGACTCCAAAAGCTCTTCCTGCTCCGGCGGTAAAGACTCCCTAAAGAAAGGAGAATGTCATGTCATTAGATCCCATGTTCCTGTTGGCGGTCCTGGTTGTCGCCTTTATAGCCGGCTTCGGCTGGTCCGCTGGTTGTTGGTTGTGGGGCAGAGTAGTCAGCCCCAGACCCGCTCAACCTGTGAAGTAAATTAAAGACCGATCCTCGAGGCCATACAGGAACTCGGGGATCGGTGCTGCTCGCACAGCCGGAAGTATATATAAATCCGCTGTATATTATTATACTCCAATTGGCTATTAGACAAAATACCCGCTCGTTTTGGCGGGTTCTTGTTTTATGTGATGGATTGTGTGTGTCTTAGATAGAACCAGGGATTTGACGGTGGATTATAGATAAACGTCTCTATTGTGTCCTTTGTTCGGCAGGTGAATTGATCTTCTTATGCTCCAATGAAAGAGGTATGGTCTTAAGTCCTGGAATTCTTTCGATTCGACTATTTACCACTCTGCCGAGGGTCTTTCCTGTGACATCCTGGCAGGATTTCCTTCCGTATTGCAGCTTTCGAAAGCAGGATCAACCGTCCACTGGTTTTACGCGTTGGCCCTCTTTCGTTGGAGTATAAGGTCGATTATCCGTCAACTAACTTGCCGATGAACTCAAAAAATAGCATGACCAACCAAATCATCAAAAGAATAGGCCATGCAAAAAATATAAATATTCCAACTTCTTGCGGAGCTGGTTGTCCTCGATGGCGAATCATCATTTGTTCTCTTTGCTGTACTCTTCGCCGCAAAATGGGCAATAGGCAGGAAGTACAGGAATCGGCTTTTGCCTTACTTTGTCGTCAATCTTGCATGTCATAATCGCAACACGGCGAGCTTCTGGCGACCACGTTATCGGAATATCTAACATCGTGTTTTTATTCAACGCTTTAAGTCTCTCGTTCAAATCATCAATACAATTACACATTTTTCCTCCAAAAGAGTATAGGTCGATTATCCGAACCTAGTTTCTTGCTCTTGATACATGATGCTCGCAAGCAGGATCGTAAGCCAAAACTTTGCCGTTTTTTATTCGAGGGCAGATGCAGGGCTTATCCTCTTGAACGTATTGTTCAAATTCTGGAGGCGCATCTCTCCTAAATGATTGACAATCACACCCATCAAAATTGCACGGCTTATGATCGTCAGTGTGATCTGTAAATTTGTGTCCACACCCACACCATCCAGTATTTGTCTTTTCGGTTATCATTTTCGCCTCATTGGAGTATAAACTTCGTTATGCAACGCTTTCTTTTTCGATAATTGATTTGATGATGTTTGCCAGCGCCGATATCGCTGCCCCTTGATTTCCGAAATACTCTGCAATGACTTTTCCGGTAAATGGTTTACCGTCAAACTCCTTCGCGTCGTTCTCCATACCATCAGAAATCATCGCTAAAACACGAAGCGCTTTTTCCTTTTCTTCCTTTTTCATTTCTTCTCCTTATCCAAAAACTGATTTCGATGTCGCCGCAATCTCTTCATCGTTTGTGTGAACGTAGATGCTGAGAGTCGTCTCTGCATCTACCCAAATACTCTGCGAGCTGTTTCTTCGGCCTCCTTTTTACGTTTCTTCTCCGCCTTGCTCTCTGGTGTAGTATCTTTGCCGGGGTGGGAGTTTTGGCGAACATTCAGAATAGGGTGAAGTTTGTTTATCATATCTGTTTCAACAAAAGGATAAGCTTTGATCCGGCTATTACAGAATTCGGCCGCCTCTTTAATGTCCCATAATTGGATTTTCCATTCACCAGATTCTGGTAAATGGTCTATGATCTTTTCCCCAATTAAATCAATCCCGGTGACGCTAACGTTAAGTTTTCCACCTATTTCGGTTTTATTGACGCTGATATGAGAGCGGCCCCCAAACCATCGATTCCAGATACTGTCAGAAGAAATACCGATATAGAGAACATCTCCAGACCCATTGTGCATAACATAGAGGCTATAGCCTTTGCCGTCAATAGGCCAGTTCCCGTAACTTTGATAAAATTCTTTAAACGCCATTTCTATCATCCGAAAACCTCCACATTAATATTGGCGACTTCTTCATCGCTCATGTGTGCATAAATTTCCGTGGTCGAGATGTTCTTATGGCCAGCCCCGATCTGCGCAGCCCGCATCCCCTTAACTCTCAAGACATTGGAAATGTAATAATGACGGAATTTATGGGCCGTTATTCTTTCGTCGTATTCGTCGCCGAGCGCCAGAAGAGCCAAGTTATGGACAATCTTTTCGCCGATCTTAGAGTTAATTGGCTTGATCATGTTCTTTCCGTTGGTTTTATCGTGCCTCGCAAAGAGGGGCAGGTCGGAGCGTGGTTTGTTTGTGGATTCATCCATAGGTTTTCTGCTTTTCAAGTATGCTGTTATAAGATCCCTGGAATTCTTTCCAAATCTCACCGATCTCTGGGTTTTACGTTTTCCAATGAAAGTTGCGCGCCAATCCCGATCAATTTGCCCGATTTTCAAATTACAGGCTTCGCTCACGCGTAGGCCGGTTTCTGCCAAGGACCAGATAAACGCCAAATCCCTTCGCATTACCAGATTCCCAGATGATTTCAATATATTGTTCTTGAATGCAAAATCGAGAATTCGCTGGACTTTTTCTGCGGAATAATAAGAAGGGACCGTATTGCCAGCCAAGAGATAACGACTCTTTAATTTATAATCCAATTTATCCACGTTGATATTTAAATTGTAAGCATCAGCGGCAAAGCGAAGAAAGGCTTTCAGGGTGGACGTACGTCGTTTCCGGGTTGCCGGGCTGGCACCTTGGTCCAGGAGAGATTGTAAAAATAAAACTCCGGTTTCTTCGGTGATAACAGAAATGTCAGCAGAGGGCTTCACTTGCGGAGCCAAAGACGCAAGGAAGCCGCTCTGCCCGAGTAGGTCCGATTTATAATTTACATAAGTAAGCCTCGGCATGTTTTTTTGAATGTTGCTTAGGAAGGTTTTGCAGGCCTGTTCAATGGTGGGGGTCATAAATTCCTTGTTTTATCGTTGCTTATATTCACTATTATACTCCAATCAGGAATTAAGAGGGGATTTTTACTTCCCCTCATACCTGTCATTCACCATTTCCCAAGCAAAATATTTCATAACCAAATGCCTGAGCCCAAGAATGATCATGGCAAACCTCCTGCGCTTCATCTTTGGTAGAATAAAAAGCCACCTCATTTTCTTTTTCACTGTCCATCATCGGTTCTGCCCCTTCTCCATTTGGATTAATTAGCATTATGAAATAAGGCATTTTCATGATTCATCCTCCCCTTTCATGGATTCTCGTACGCTTTGTTTTTCTACGTCAGGCATAAATGTCCACGTGATACGAAAAACTATAGCGCCAATAAACAAAGCTGCGCCAATCCAAATGTTTCCTCGAAGTGCAATTATTGTTGCGCAAACTAAGGCGACGACTTTTGTTATGCAGAATAAAAACATAGCGAACATTACCCAAAAATTATGTTTATCAACAAGGTTTTTCATTAACTCCTCCATCTTATCTTTATTCCAAATCAAGGCACATGCTTGCTTACAGGCTTCTTCAGAAGTTCCATAAGTATCAAATGATTTTGTTCTTAAGCCGCACGAACAATAAACAAACCACTCTCGGTCAATTATGCCCTGATCCACCATGACAGGTCTGCTGACGAAGGCAGGAATCCTTCCGCAGTTTTTACACGGAATAAGTTGTATTTCAGGCATCATTCCTCGCCGTCACAAATCCCATCGGCGGATTCTTTGGCATGATGTCCAGGATCAAATCGCCGGCATCCTTGCCAATGAAAAACGCCAGCTCC
>Ga0182017_10000476_pt1 | contig 31688 bp, 19 predicted proteins | sample 712E3DmetaG_FD_120492 | JGI IMG/M metagenome (GOLD analysis project Ga0182017, IMG submission 120492) | Permafrost microbial communities from Stordalen Mire, Sweden - 712E3D metaG | ecosystem: Environmental > Terrestrial > Soil > Wetlands > Permafrost | place: Sweden: Stordalen | collected... | reverse complement strand
CCGCCAAAACCCGTTGCCGAAGATCCAACGAATACGCCGGCATCGCAACACCTCCTTGTGCTGCGACCCTCTATAAGCGCGTGCGCGCTCCCGGCGCAAGGGGAAAAGTGAAATTGCTCTAGCTGCTGGAAGAACGACTGCGGACGACGCAGGATCGCCCATGCGGCGCGGGAATAGGCCGCCGCGCGCTGCCACGGCCACCGCGCCAGCGCCCAGCCCGGCAGCGCGCGGGCCTCGGGCAGCGACCCGGCGATCTCCAGCCCGCACTCCGGGCAGCGCCCCTCCGGCGACAAGCCGGTCAGCACATACCCGCACCCGTTGCACCGCGGTCGGTGCGGCATCCAGCCGGGGCCGATGCGTGGTCCGCCGTAGCGGGCGCCGAGCCGCATGAGCACCTGCCGCCAATACACCAGGACGAGCAGGAACACGACGATCTCCGGCAGGTCGCCGGAAATGCTCCCCAGACATTCCGCGATGTCGGTCCACCACAGGCGGCGCGTCACCTCGATGATGGCGATGGCCAGCACGCCGTGCATGACGCTCCAAAAGACGAGCTTGGTCGAGCGCGCCAGCGCGGAGCGGGTGCGCTCGCCGGCTGCAATAAGGGGTGTCAGGAGGGCTGCGAGGACCAGGAAAGCAACGGGGATTGCTGCGACGCCGAAGAGCAGTGGCAACACGGCGCCGGGAAACTGGCTCATTTCGTACAACCACTCCGTAGCGGTGACGAAGGGCAGGCGGAGTTTTTCGGACAACGTGAGCGGGCCCTGAAACGCGTCTCCGAGCACCGCGAGTGACCCCGTCCCGGTCACGAGCAGCAGGCCGGCCAGTGCCAAGGCCAGCCCGGCGACGTGGCCGAGCGCGATCTTCGTGAAGCTGGTGCGCGCGATCCGGGGGCCCAGGCGGGTCGGCACAACCAGCGACGCGAGCACCGCGGGCAGGAGCAGCCACCAGCCGATTGGCCGCGTCTCGCGTGGCGCGTCGGGGCTCGGCGCATCCCAGTACTCGGGGATCGTGCTATTCACGCGCGTCGTTCTCCGCGGGCGCGGTGTCGGGCGCGGCGGGTTGAGTCGTGCCGGGGGCGGGGACGAGAATCGGCTCCATCGCCGGCGCGCGGCGCGGGTAGATGAAAAGCTGGTCACCGTCTTCGCTGAGCGCTCCCAGGGGGCGTGTGCCGGGCCAGCCACCGTCGTCCTTGCCGTTTGCGCCGATCGAGTAAAGCTGGTAGCTGTCGCCCTCGCGGCGGTAAGTCAGGGACGGGGCGCCGAACGGGTCTTCCGGCAACGCATCAATGTAGTCAGGCACGAGTTGGGACAGCACATCCGGGTAATCGTCGTGCTCAGCTTTGAACCGGCCGAGGGCTACGGTCAGGCGCGTCGCCTGTCGACACGCTTCACCCTTCATCACGCCCTGGAAGATACCGCGGTTCTTGACTTGGGCCATCTGATTGAGCCAGCGCCCGTCGAAGACGCTAAACGGTGTGGCACGATCCTCAGCCTCACTGAACGCGACAACGGCGTCTGGATAAGGCAACGTCCCGGCGCGTTCAATCGCCGCCACAAAACGACGCAGCTTCGCCTCGACCGTTCGGCGGCCGTTGTAGAAGATGGAAGCGAGGTTCCATAGACGGCTGCACGGGGCGCCGGCCGTGGGAGCCCCCCAGGCACTGACTTTATATAGGAGCGGCGCTTGGGCGCTCAGATTGAGCCAGCCGTTGCCGTTGGCGTCACGGGTAAAGCAGGTATCCAGGCGCGCTTGCCACGTGGCGGCGTTCCCCTGAATGGCGCTCCGCCATCGGCTGGCCAGCGGGGAGACCGCACGCAGCGTGTCGTCCATGTCCGCAGCGAGGGGCGGGGGAATGTCGCATTCAAACGTCATGCTCCGCAGCTCAACGAGGCACAACTGCTCACACGCCGTACTCACCATGAGCGAAATGAGCGAGTCCGGCGTCAGCGTGTCCGCGAGCCACAACCCCGTCTTGAGATCCTCCCAGGCCGCGGTCGCGTCGCGGCGCTCGGCGTGCTGGTAGCGCGCGTCCGTGGCCAGCATCTTAACCGCGGCGCGCACTCCGCTAAGCGTCACGGCACCGGGCTGCTTGGCAAACTCGGCCTCCGTGCAGTAGTACCAAGGGTGTCCCCGGTAGGCCCGCAGCTTGTCCAGGTCCGCGCGGATTAGTCCCGATTCCAGATGTGCAATGACCGTCTGTAGATTGGGTCGTGCGGCCGGCTCCCAACCGCCGTTCAGGCTGTCCGTGACATCCAGGGTCCCGGAAGCGGGAACCGACCCTCCCCGGGGCCACTGCCAGGTCATCCCGTTGGGCGGCGGCGGGTAGTTGAACGAAACCGATTGCCCCAACGTGAGCATGATGGGGAGCAACTCCGCCGTCACGTCATCCGCGCTGGGCGTCCGATCCGGGCACAATCCCTCGTAGTAGTTGTCTGCCGACCGCGGCGGCATGACGGTGAGCCGCAGGTAGGCGTAGCGGCCGCACGCGGCGAGCACGGCGGCCCCGACCGCCAGGCGCAATACGATCCAGCCCCATTGCCGCCGTCCCGGCGTTGGCCGTGTGGCTGTCAAGGCTGCTTGCTGACCTCGCGGCGGCCGGCGGAGCCCGACCGGTCCCGGTTCCGGCGGTCGCGTAGTGGGCTCCAATGCCCGGCGGCCATCATACCCGGGAGATGGGCTGGACAGAGCGATTTTTCGACTTCGCAACCGGGCCAGGGGCCGATACAATAAAAGGTTCGGTGCACGCCGCGTACAGCAAACGCGACCGGGCTGACGCACCGACGTATAAAGACTCACCTGAGAAGGATAGGACCAATGGCAGCGAAACGAAGCTCTTGTGTTAGACACGCAGGGCCCGTGCGGTGGCTGGGCGCCGCGGGCGTGCTCCTCGCCCTGGTTGTGGGCTGCAGTACGCCCCCGAAAACGGAGCCCGCGGCGAAAGTAAAGCCGACGGACAAGCCAGCGGCCAAGACGGTTCAGCCGGCGAACGCGCCGACGGCGAAACCGGCCCAGCCAGCGGGCGGTGGGGGCAAGGCCCCGGCGCCGGCCAAGCCGGCTGACAAGCCCGAGGCTGCGGTCGCGCAGCCGACCGTCGTCGACGAGGCCGAGCCGATGCCGATGACGGATGCGGAACGCGAGGCTATCGCGGCCCGGATTCGGGAGCGGGCGGCAGCCCGCATGGCGCAGCCCCCGCCGGCGCCGCCGCCGGCGCCGCCAGGACGTGAGGGACGCCCGCCGAACGCCACTCTCAAGTCGGCCGAACAGGCGCAGCCGATCACGGCGCGCGAGCCCGTCGACACGCTCGCCTCCCATGCCAAGGGGGCGGGCGCCGCTTCGCCCGAACGCAAGTCGCCGTTGGACACGCCGGCCCAGGGGCCGACGTCGGCGCCAGCCGCCGCTGCTGGCGGTTGCCACAACACCGAGACGGATACGCCCGTCCCCCCTCCGCCTGACGAGCCGCAGCCGAAGTTCGTGGTCAAGGAGACCAAGGTCCAGCCGGAGCAGGTTTGGGCGGGTCAAAAGGCGACTTTCACGTTCGAGATCGCGAACGAAGGGCAGGGGCCGCTGCAAATCCTGCTGAAACGGGGCTGAGGGTTCCAAATCAGCGGCCAGGCTGGCCGCACGATTGAGCCCGGCAAGACCGACAAGGTTGAGATCACGATGACGGTGCCGCGGATGACCGGCCCGAGCCTGCGGAAGGTGCAGGTCCAGACCAGCGACCGGGATGCCCTGCAGACGTTTCTGGACTGCTCGGCACACGTGAACGTGGCGGACCGGCTTTCGGTGCCCAACGCGAACTTCGGCCAGGTCAAACGCGACTCGGAAGCGCAAACCCGGACGATCACCATCACGCGCGGCGACGGCGGACCGCTCAAGCCCAAGTTGCTCCCGGGCGTGGTGAACAAAGCTATTGCCGCCGATCTGAAGGAGATTCGCGAGGGCGAGGAGTACGAGCTGACCGTGACCCTCAGCCCGCCGTGGCCCAACGACATGATTCACGGTTCACTCACGCTGGAGACCGGCATCGAGCAGGCGCCACAGGAGGTGATTCCGGTGGTCGCCCAGGTGACGCCGCGGTTGGCGACGACCCCGGCACGCTTCACGATCCCGCAGACGGTCGAGTCCGACCTGGACCTGAGCGCGCAACTGGCCTGGTCGGACGAAAAGCCCGGCAAAGTGACTGCGGTGACGGTTACGGATCAGAAGCTCACGGCGGAGCTCGTGGATCGGGACAACCAGCAGACGGTCATTCTGCACGTGCCTGCGGGTTACGCGTCCGGGGCGGGGGCGCCGGGGTTTGTGCGGCTGACCACGGACGATACGGACGTGCCGTTGCTGCAGATTCCGGTGTATGCGATGCGGCCCCCCGTCGTGGCGCCGACGCCCACGAGCGGCCCGGTGGCCAGACCGGGCTTGATGCCGGCGCGGGTGGCGAATCCGATTCCGCCGGGAACTTCGCCGGACACGGCGGCGGGCAAGCCATAGGGCCTGCGCCGCGAGGAGCCTGGCGGTGCGGTGGCCGCGCCGGCGCCGCGCGAAGCAGCTCAATCCTCGTGATCGGCAATCTGCCGACTTAACTGCTCCGCGGCGGTGCGCGCCTGGGGGGCGGTATCTTCACGCAGCGCGCGTTTGAGCCACAGGCGGGCCTCGTCTGCGCGGCCGGTGCGCCAGCAAGCCTCAGCGCGCACCACGCACGCCCAATCCCGCTGCCACGGCTCAATGTCCGGCGCCGGCTGTGAAACGGCGGGTCGCGAGTACGCGGTGTCGCCGCCACCCTCGCCGAGCAGCCATGCCGCCTGCTGTTCGGCTTCGGACCATCTCTGCAGCGCGGCGAGCGCACGGGCCAGCAGGACGCGATACATGCCCTTGTGCCCCGCCCGTGCGACAAGCTGCTCGCCCAGTTCGGCCGCCTTGGCGAACTCGTCGGCGCGGAACGCGTTGGCCGCATCGAGCCACACCTGCTCTTCATCGAACGCCGCGGCAGTAGTCGTCTCCGCTCCGGGTCCGAGGCGGGGCGGGACGCCGGTGTGCGTGACGGCGTCGGGGTGCCGCACGGCGTCCGCCGACAGCGGTCCGACCTCCTCAAAGCGGACGTCATCGAACCAGCAGGTGCCCGCCGGCCAGTACGCCCACAGCTTGATCCGCACGTATTCGACGCGGTGCTGGTAGGCGCCGAACTCGTTGAACGGGACGATCGTGAAGTCGAGGTTGAACGGCGTCCAGTCGCCGGTCGGGAGGATGTCCTTGCGCATCGTATAGACCGGGTCTTCGAACGTCTTGAGCTCGCCTTTGACCCGGCGGTTCACGGTGCCATAGCCGCGGACGAACACCTTCATGTTAGGGCCGTCGGAGCGCGTGATGCCGGTGCAGCGGTACCGCGTGTTCGGCTTGACCGGGATCTTCTCGCTTAGCAGGTCCGCGCCATAGCCGCCCATGAGCTGCTTGTCGCCGGTCATTTCAACGACCCCGCCGCGCTGGCCGCCCAGATCGTTGCGGCGGACGTTGGCCGGGTGCTCGGTGGTCCAGCCGGCCGGGAGCGCGCCGGTGGCGTCGGGCCGGTCGAAATCGCCATTGACCAACAGGTTGGCCGGTTGGCTGCCGGGTGCGGACACTGGGCCGTCGGGCCGCGCGGCGTCGATGAGTACGGCCGCAAAGGCACAAGCGAGGACGAGCCGACCCGCCGCACGAGCCGGCGCGACTCTGCGGCAGGCGACCAGACCCGTCACCCTTTCTGCTCCTGGAGTTTCGCTTCGCATTCCTTCATTTTCTCTGCGGCCTGGTCGAGAAACTCGGTGTAGGTGAAGTCGACGGTGATACGCCGCAACTCGGCCAGCGCCTCCTCGTACCGGCCGACCGTCATGAGACAGTTGGCCCGCAGCCAGACGGCTTCGGGCACGTGCACGGCCCGCGGGGCGATACGCTCGGCCAACGTCAGGTAGCGTAGCGCCAGCTCGCCCGGCTTCTCGACGAACAGCACCTTGCCGCGCAGGAAGAACGTCAGCCCCTCGAGCTTCTGTAGCGGAAACTCGTCCTCCCACTTGTCGAGCGTGTCGCGGGCCCACTTGTACTCGCCGCGGCCCAGCAGGTCCTCCACCGTGTAGGCGTAGGTGCCGCTCTTGGCCAGCTTTTCGGGCTGCGAAGTTGGTTTCTCCGCCAGCGCCTCGGCCTGACGATAGAGCTCCTTCGCCCGCGGCCCGTCGCCGGAGAGCAGCGCGACATCCGCTTGCCCAACGAGCGCCGTACGCCGCAGCTTCGCACTCTCCTTGCTGGGCACGGATGGCAGGGCCTCCATGACCTCGTCGTACAGCTTTGCGGCGGCCGCGGGATCATCGAGGTTCCAACTCAACACGCGGGCGCGCCGTAGCAGCAGGTTCTGCCGCTCGACGCCCGGCTTCGTGGCCTCCGCAGCCCGCTGGAGCAGCTCATCGGCGCTATTCGGGTCGTACGCCTGCGGCTGGAGGCAGCTTTCGGCGGCAGCCGCGGCGGCCTGGGGCGCGTCGGCCGCGTCGGGAAAACGGCGCAGGTACGCCTGCACGGCCCGTACGTGCGGCTCCCATTGCTCGAGATTCCCGCAGAACTCGATGTAGCGGAAAAGGTCGTCGCGGGCGAGCCGCTCCACGTCGTAGTCGGCCGTCGCGGCGATGTAGTCCTCCGCCTTGCCGTACTTGCGGCCCGCGCCGACGATGTCGAACTGGAAGATGTACGGGACGCAGGTCGCGGCGTCGCGGTTTCCGGCAGCGTCGGTGACCGTCAGCGTCACCTCGGGGCGGCCCAGCCGGAAGTACACGTGCGTTACCTCGCGGCCCTCCGCCGTCAACCCGTCGCCGAACGACCACTCGCGGCGCTTCTTGTCGTCGTCGCGGCTGCGGCCGAGGTCCGCGCAGCGGACGAGCGTCACTTGCTTGCTTTCGCTGTCGCGGATCCAGTAGGTGCTGTCGATCTCGACCCGCGGCACCGCGAGGACAGGTTTGCCGTGGACCTGATACGCGCCGGCCCCGGCCCGGCGCACGCTCAGCCACTGCTCGGGCGGGATGGGGCCGAACTGCTCGGCTCCCGGGGGCTTCCAGCCGAGGAAGGCCATCTGCCCGTCCGTGCCTTCTTCCTGGAAATACTGGATGTGCGCGGTGCCCTCGCGGAGCTTGATCGTCCCGTTTTTCTCGCCGCGCGCGCCGCCGTCCATCCCGTGGGCGCCAGGCCAGCTCGTTACGTCGTGGTTATTGATGAGGACCCAGCTTCCGTCGTCGCTGACGGTGCAGAAGGCGTATTCGCCGGCGGCGTCGATGCGCAGATAGGCATCGTACACGCTGATATACTCGTCGCTCGGACCGAACGGGTTGAAGCCGTCCGAAATGCCGCCGCGAAAGCCCGCGCCTTCGAGCTTCGCGTCGCCGATCATCTTGTGCAGCTCGCGCAGCGTCTTCGGATGCCCCGGCTTGGCCTTGCGGTAGATCTTCAGCAGCACGCCGCGCTGCGGTGACCAGGGTTGTCCGGGCTTGGGCTCGGGCAGCGCGTCCGGGATGGTCAGCGCGTCGCGCTCGTCCTGGAGCGTCTTGAGCTGGTGCCGCCATTCGTCGAGCGGGGGGGTGCTGCGGCCGGCGCGTTCCGCGTCCTGCACGCGTTTCTGCAGTTCGCCGATCTGCCGTTCGAGTTGGGCGCGTTTCTTGAGGGCGGCGTCGCGCTGGGTCTGCTGCCGCGTCCAGGTCTGGTATGCCTGTTGGTACTCGTCGCCGTGCGGGTTGCCGGTTTCGATGCGCGGCGCGCTGCGGTTGCCGTAGTAGAGCCAGGTCGTCAGCGCCTCGTCCGGCGAAGCCTGCACGCGGAGCAGCGTCGCCAGGTGCGGGTCGTGCCAGAGGATGTCGAAGCCGCGCGGCTGGCCGTCGGCGTCGATCAGACGCAGGTCGCGGCCGTCCGTCGTCGTGCGGTCCGCCAGCGCGACCTGTACGACGGCGACGTCGCCCGGGCCGGCCTTGCAGTCGATGCGGACGCGATACGGCCAGTCGGCGTTCCACCAGTCGTCAGCGCAGGCGTTCGCGGCCAGGGTCAGCGCGGCGGCGATGGCTAGGCGGGCCCCCCATCCCTCGGCCCCTCGGTCCCTCAGTCCCTTGGTCCCTGCTCCGCTCATCGCGTCTCGCTCAACTGCTCGAAATACCGCCGCACGGCGGCCTGATACTCCTCGGGCACCGGCTCGTCCAGCGCGTCGAGCATCTGTCGCCGCTGGTCGGGCGGCAGCGCCTCGGCCCGATCGAGCCTCAGCGCGACCTCGCGCGCGGCCAGGTCGCCGGCCGCTCGCAGATGTTGCAGCACCATCTGCTGTGTGCGGAACATGTCGGCGTAGCGGCCGGCGGTGGCGGCCTTCTCCGCGTGGCGCATCAACGCGATGCTCTGCTCAAAGCTGGGCAGCTCGACGCGCACGACCTGAAGCTGGCCGGCCACGCGCTCCGCCTGCTGCCGGATGCGCTGCTGCCAGTCCTGCATGTACTTCAAGTCCTTGTAGAGCGGTGGCGGGGTCTCGCCTTGCAGTCCCTCCTGGCCGGCGCCGCGGGCCTTGCCGCCGCCGGTGCTCCCGCCGGTGGCCATCTGCTGCAGCTCCTTGACGACGCCCTGCTCGTAGGCGTCGTTGGTGATGCGTGTCGGCGTTTGCCGGCCTTGCAACCCGCGAGCCACGTCTTGCACGAGCTGGCCCTGGCTGCGGCCGGAACGGCCCTCGCCCGAGCGCCCCGACAGCTCGTTATTGTCCGGGAGCTGGTTGCCGGTCTTGCCGACCGCGGAGAAATTGCTGATCGGCCCGCCGGCGACCTCCCAACCGGCCCCCGCGGCGATTGAATCCGCCCAGGCGCTGGTCATGTCCTCGGCCGCCTCGTTCAGCTCGTCCTGGCTCTCGATCAGGTCGCCGATCAGGTCCGACAACTGGTCCGGCAGGTCCACCATCGGGATTTCCGGAAAATCGAGCGGCTCCTCCATCATCCACTTGATGTTGTCGGGCGAGTTCGGCAGCCACATCTCCATCTCTTCCACCAGCGATTCCGCCAGCTCCCGCCCCGACTGCTCCCGCGGCACGGCGAGCTGCACGAGCTGCGGCGTCAGGTTCTTGCTGGCCTCCTCGATCTGCTCGACCATCTCCTTGTAATCGTTGGCGATGGAGCGGTCGGCGAAGCCCTGTTCGGTGAGCTTCGCGATGTCCTTGACCGAGGCGGTCAGCAGGTCCGCCCACTTGTCCTCGGTGCCCTTGACCTGCTCCAGCTTCTGCCGGTCCTCGTCGGTGAAGTCGCTGGCCTTGCGGACCAACTCCTCCGTGTCCGCGATGACGCGGTCCTGGTCGGGGAGGAAGTCGCGGAGCTTCTTGAGCAGATCGCGAATGTCCTGCAGCGCCTGGCCGCGCTCCTGCTCCGGCAACTGCGCGAGCACGTGCTGCGCGTTCTCCGCCGACTCGAGCGCGCTGCGCAGCTTGCCGATCAGCGCCGTCAGCCGGGCGATGATGTCGTCCATGAGTTGGAGAATGGGCGGCTTGAGCGGGGCGCGCTGTTTGTATTCGCCGCCGTATGCGCCCAGTTGCTGGACGGCTTGCAGCATCGGACCGTCCGCCAGGCTGACCAGCTCACCGATGACGCTTTCGGTAGGACGCACCGCCTTGCGCTCCTTGTCCACGGCGTCGGCGGCGAGGTCGCGGATTTCCTGCTGGCGGGCCCGGATCGGATCGACTTCGCGGTCGAGGTCCAGCTCGCTGCGGTTCTGCCGCTGCAATTCGAGCATCCGCTGCAACGCGTCCAGCAGCCGGCGGGTCTGGGCGGCGAGGAGCGCGTCGTTCTTGTCCGCTTCGGCGATGGCCACGGACCAGGTGCGGCCGACGCCGGTGTTCGGCTGCGGCTGCCGGTTGTCCTGCGCGATGGCGCGGTAGAGCAACACGTCGTTGACTTGCAGGCCCATTTCGCCCAGCGACAGGCTTGCTTCGACGGTGGCATGGCGTTGCAACGTCTCGAACGTGCGCGCGTCCTGCCAAGGCTCTTCGCCGCGCCGCGTTTGCAGCACGACGCGCGTCAGCCCGATGTCGTCCTCGGCCTCGACGTGCAACTCAAGCGTGCTGTTGATCGGCAGGACCAGGTCGCGGCCGGGGCGCGTGATCGTGACCACCGGCGGCTGGTCGGGCTCAGCGGTCAGCGTGTACCGCGGCGGGTTGACGTTCGGCAGCCCGCGGGTGTCGGTCAGGTGGATGGCGTAGCTGCCGCTGCGCTCGAGGGTGAAGTGCCCGGTTGCGTCCGTGGCGCCGCCCATCACGAGCGCAACGACGGACCCATCGGGCAGCTCGATATGGCCGTCGGCCAGAGCTGTTGATGCGACGAGCTGAAGCTCGATCGTCGAGCCGAGCAGCGCGGACACGTCGCCGACGTTCACCTTGAGCGTGCGGCGCTCACCGCCCGCGTACGCCGGTCGCGTGACGGTCACGTGCAGCTCGCTGATGCGTGGCCGGGCCTGCATGCGAACCTGGTAGAGGGGGCTTTCGGACCGGCCGGCGCGGACGCGGTACTCGATCGGCTGCCAGACGGCGCTGAAGACGTGCGCGAAGGTCGTGCTGGCAGACATCGCGGGCGATTTCGACGGCTGGCTCACGCCGCGCGTCATCGGCGTGCTGGCCCAGGCGAGCGGCCCGACGCGGTACTCCAACTCGACGCGCTCCGGCAACGTGCCGCGCAGCGATGGCTGAATATCGGCCTCGATGGCGAGCGGCTGTCCCTCGACGACCTCCACGTCGCCGGGCCGGACGTGCGGCTCGGTGGCCAGCAAATGTGCGGCCGGGCTGAGCGGCGAAAGCAGCCGCGCCAGTCCGTTCGCGGCCCATTGCGGCCGGACCAGCGCGTAGCCGCCGAGCAGCACGGCGACGACGACCGCCGCGCGGACCGCCGCCCGCAGCGCACGCGCGTCCAGCGCCCGCGGGACGCGCCGCAGGTCCAGCGCCAGGGCGTTCTCGACGATCAGCGCCTGCACGAGCGGGTCCTGCCGCTGCTTGCGGGCCGCGAGGAACTGCACGGCGTTGATCAACCGGTTCTGTTGATCCGGAATGCGCGCTTCGAACCGGAGTGCCAGCCGGTCGGCGGCCGGCCGCGCCACGGTCAGCCGATAGGCGAGCGCCAGCCCGGCCAGCGTCGCCGCCGCGAGCAGCATCAGCCAGCCCAACAGCAGTTGCCGGCTGGTCAGGATGAGCAGGTTGTCGAGCAGGATCATTGCCAGCAGCCAGGCCAGCAGCCCGCCCGCGGTCAGCACGCCGCCGCGCTGCAGCTCGCGCCGGCGCCAGCCGCGGCTCAGCGCGCCGATCATGGTCGCGATTTTGCGTTCGGACGGGTTCACGGCAGGCGGCTCCATCGTCGGAGGATCCACTCGGTGCACACGAGCGCCAGGAAGATCGCGCCGAGCGTACGTTCGCCCAACAGGCCGCTCGACGCGGCGTGGGTGACCTGGCGGGGTTGTGCGGGCAGGCTGGCGGCCCAAGCCTCGATCTCGTCGGGGCGCAGGACGCGCCCGCCGGTGAGCTGGGCGACCTGCGCGAGCCACTGCGGGTCGGGCCGCGGGTCCAGAGTCTCGAGATCGGGCCGCTCGACCTGCACGGTCGCGATCGCGGAGAGGTCTTCGGTGTCCTTGTCGGCGCTCGGCGGACGTTCGGCCGGATGCAGCGGCTCGGCGCGCACGTGCAGATCGACCCGGCCGGCTGCCGCGGCGGCCAGACTGCCGTGGAACCGGCCGTCCGGCAGCTCGGCGACCGGGATGCTCCATTGCTCGCCGCGCTCGGAAAGTGCGGTCGCGGTTACTTTGTATCGTCCCGTGCTGGGTGCGGTCGCGGGACTCGCATTCGGGTCGCCCGTCGGGCTGCGCGATTCGATGTTCACCTCGATGGTCTGTCCGACCTTGTAGCGATACCGGTCCGTCGACACGAAAAGGCGCGGCACCGGCTCGTCCTTCTTCGTCGCCAGGTAGCGGACGAGCTGCCCCCAGAAGCGCGGGTAAAACGAGCTGTCGCCGGTGAAGCCCCCCACGACCATTCGCCAGCGCCAGGTCGTATCGACCGCGAAGACCATCGTCCGCCCGGCGCCGACCTCCTGCACGACCAGCACCGGCAGTCCGCCGCTGGCGTCCGCGGTCGCACGCTGCGGATTCACCGCCAGCACCTGCCCGCCGGGCTTGACCCCCGCGATGCGGCTGAAGCCGGCCAGCGGCGGGAGCGTCTGGAAGAACGCGGTGTCGCGCGTGCGGTCGCCGGTCAACTGAAAGATCGGGTGCTCGCGGCCGGCGTCGGTGAGTTGGAGGCTGAAGGGCTGATCGCTCTGCGGGTTCGGCTCGGCGCTGAATTCGACCGGCAGGATGTCGCGGAGCACGCTGCTGCCGAAGCCGCCGGGGCCGAAGCTGTGGTATCCGCCGGTGAGCAGCAGCGCGCCGCCGGCGTCGGTCACCCACTTCGAGAGGGCGGTCAGCTCGCTGGTCGAGAAGAAGCCGGCCTCCACGTCGCCGAGGATCACGACGTTGAGCTTGGCGAGTTGCTCGGGCAGCAGCAGGCCCTGCGAGCCGCGGTCGGTCCCCGGCGGGGCCGTGCGGACCATCATAATCATGTTGATGTCGGGGTCGCCGGAGAGGGCTTCGTGGATGAACTTGCCTTCCCAGCGCAGCACGCCGTCGATGTAGAGGATCGTCAGTGGTTGGGCGGTGACGGTGAGGGGGAAAGTCTGGCGATTGTCGGCCAGGTCCACCTCGCCCGATGTGCCCGCCGCGTCGCCGCCGAGCGGCCCGACCTGCACGGCGTAGGTGAATTCGCCGGGGCGGCGCGGGACGAAAGTCAGCTCGCTCCGGGCGGTGCGCGCTCCGGCCGGCCACTTGAGCGTTGTGCTCGCCACGGTCTGCGGGCCGTCGAGGATCGTGACGGGTACGCGCGTGTCCGGCGCGATCTCGTCGCCGGCGATGTCGACCGTCGCGCGGACTGTGTTGTTGACCAGGGCCCGCCGGTTCACCGACACCGCCTGCACCGCGAGGTTACGCGCGCCGCCGCCGGCGTCGGGCGCGACCGGCACGACGTACACAGGGACGCGCAGTTGCGCGAGGCTGCCGGTCGCGGGCGATTCGCTCACTTCGCGTCCGTCGGAAAGCAGCACGATGCCGACCGGCGGCTCGTCGGCCAGCTCGTGTTGCACGCTCAGCAGCGTCTCCGTCAGCGGACTGCGCGGGCTGGCGGCGGCGGCGGGCAACTGGGCGAGATTCAGGACGCGGCCTTGCACGTCGAACACCCGCAGATCGTGCGTCTTCGCGAGCGCGGGCCGCAGGTGGCGGTCGAGGGCCGCGACGGCCGCATCGTAGCGGCTGGGCGTTTGGCCAGTTGCGTTGGCCGCGCCCACCGGCTGCGACATCGACGAACTGTCGTCGAGGACGATCGCCACTTGCGGACGCTGGGCCAGCACTTCCTGCCGCACGCAGGCGGGGTGCCACAGCGTGAGGAACAGGCAGACGATCGCGGCGAGGCGCAGCGACACGAGCCCGGTCCGGGTGCGCGGGCTGTGTTGCAGGTTGCGCAGTCCGAGCGTGTATGCCAGCACGACGCCCGCGGTCCCCGCGGCCAGCGCCAGGCTGCCGAGCCATCCGAACGGCGGCGACTCGAACATCAGCGTACCCAGGATGAAAGACGGCGCGGGTATCATGCGGCCTGCCTGCCTCGTTTCTCTGCGCGCTCCGCGCGGGGGCCGAACACGCGGTTGGCGATCAGCGGTTCCAGCAGCACAAAGAGCAGCGCGGCCCACAGGAGCGTATCCCACACGCCGTGGCCGCCGGCGCCACCCGTCAGCAGGGCGGCGAGGGATTGCTCGTTCGTCGCGCCGCCGGGTGCGGCGGTGTCGGTGACTTCCACGCGCCAGTTGCCGGCCAGCCGGCGGGCGTCGCTCAGGTCGAGCGTGCGCGGGATCGACTCGCGGCGGGGGACGTTGACCGCGAGCACCGAACTCGCCGTCGTGCTGTTCTGCTGTGTTTGGCGCGGTGATCCGTCAGAGGCGGGTACCTCAAGCTGGTAAAAGCCGGGCTGCGTCACCGCCTCGGCCGGCAGCAGCGCGACCGGCTCGGCGCCGACGACATTGACCGCGGCCCGCAGCCGCACGCCGTCCGGCCGGAGCACGTACACCGGCTGATCCACGTTCCAGCCGCCGCGCAGCAGCACCAGGTCCTCGCCGACGGCGTGCGTGGCGATCCCCGTGCCGCTGCCCGCGAGGTAGCTGGCCAGGCGGTTGATCAGCGGGAGGAACACTCGCCGCAGCGGCAGGTTCGTCCAACGCGGGTCGGGTGGGGCGGCCAGCAGCACGACCTTCCCGCGGCCGTAGCTGCGCTCGACGATGAACGGCAGGAGGCCGTCGGTCGTCGAAGGGCCGCCGTCCAGGGCCGCGACGACCCAGGCGTCGCGCGGCGTCAGCGTGTAAGCGCGGTAGACGTTGATGCCGGCCAGAGCGCTGCGGAGCGTGCCGCTGAAACGTTGGAGGACGGGGTGGGCGACATCCGCGGCCACCAGGCTGAGCGAGCGCTCGGCGCCCGCGGTGTCGAGCACGTCGCCGACCGTTGCAGGGAGCAGCCCACCGAGGGGACGGCTCACGCCGGCGAGCACGTCGTTGTAAAAAGAGCGGTCAAGCTTTTCTCCGGGAAACACGGCCAGCCCGCCGCCGGCCTGCACGAACTGCTCGAGGCGCTCGACCTGCGGCAGCGACAGCTCCGGCACGTCGCTGAGGATCACGACGCGTTGGGCGTCGAGCGCGACGCCGGGCAGATCGGTGGGCGCGATGACGTGGACGCGGAGCGTGTCAGCCTCGCCGCCGCCGGCTCGCAACGCGGCCCGCAGGTAGAGCGTCGCGGACCGGCGCGTTGCCACCGGCTCGCTCGTCCCGTGCGCCTGGCCATCGACGAGCAGCACGGTGAGTTCCGGCGAGACGTTGACGGTTGCGAAGAGCGTGTCGTCGGCGGGCAGGGCGTCGTGCGCGTCCACCGTGAGCTTCAAGCGATGCTCGCCGGGCGTCGCGAATGTGAGCGGGATGCGCTCCGTATGCGGGCTGCCGCCGGGCAACTCGACCGGCCGGCGGAGGTACTCCTGGTCATCGACCCGCAGGGAGAGCTCGGCGGAGGTCGTTTGCGGGCGGTAGTTCACCAGTCGCACGCGGAGGAGGTTGGGCTGGCCCGCGACCGCGGTGCCCTGGCTCAGCACCAGCTCGTCGGCCGCCACGTTGTCCGCGGTCGGCGGCGTGAGGCGGACGATGCTGGCGGCCACGCGGTGCGGCGGGCTGGGCCAGTCGCTCTGCCGCCAGTCCGTCTCCTGGAGATCGGACAGGACCAGCAGATGCCGCTCACGTGCGGACGCGTCCTTGAAGAGCTCTGCCGCGCGCGCAAGGGCGGCGTGCGCGTCGCCGGCCGCACTCGTGGGCGTCAGCGCGGCAACGTCCCCGGCCAGCTTCGGCAGGTCGTCCGTCCACGCGAGGCCAGCCGGCGTCGGCGTGCCCAGCGTGCGGCCGGTGAACGTGATGACGGCGGCTTGGTCGCCGCTCGAGAGCTGGTGTAGCACGTCGGTCGCCAAGTCGCGAGCGCGCTCGAAGTGCGTGCGGTGCGCATCGTCCGCCGCCTGCATGGACAAGCTGTCGTCGAGCAGTATCGCCACGTCGCGCGTGCCCGCACGCCCCAAGCCCGCCCGATTCAGGATCGGTCGCGCCAAAGCCAGCGCTAGGAGCACGCACGTTGCCATCCGCAGCATCAGCAAGAGCAGCCGCCGCAGCCGCAGCCGCCGTTGCGTCCGCGTAATCGCTTGCGTGAAGAAGCGGTTGGTCGAGAACTCGATCACCGTTCGCTGGCGGCGCTGGTAGAGGTGCAGCAGCAGCGGCACGGCCGCCGCCAGCGCGAAGAGCAGAGCCAGGGGAGACAGCAGCGTCACAACGGTTCACTCGTCACGTACAGCTCCGCAGCCGCGCGAGATCGGTGCCGCAAACCGCGGCGAGGTTGCGCGTGATCTTCGCAACGTCCCAGTCCCACCAGCGGATTTCGAGCAGGGCGGCGATCGTGTTCGCGTCGAACCGGGCCCGAATCGCGCGGGCCGGGTTGCCGCCCACAATCTGGTAGGGCGGCACGTCTCTGGTCACGACGGAGCGCGAGGCGACGATCGCCCCGTCGCCGATCTTCACGCCCGGCATGATGAGACTGTCGTAGCCGAGCCAGACGTCGTTGCCGACCACGGTGTCGCCGCGGGTCGGGAACTCGAACTCCGGCGGCAGGTTTTGGCGCCAGTCGCCGCCGAAGATCGCGAACGGGTACGACGAGAATCCGCGGATATTGTGGTTGCCGCCGTTCATGATGAACTTCACGGCGGTGGCGACGGCGCAGAACTTCCCGATGATGAGCTTGTCGCCGACGAAATCGAAGTGGTAGAGGACGTTGGCCTCGAAGTTCGCGACGCCCGCAGGGTCGTCGTAGTACGTGTAATCGCCCACGATGATGTTGGGGCGGGTCACGTGGTTCTTGAGATACGCCAGCCGCGGATGTTCCGGCAGCGGGAACGGGTTGTTCGGGTCCGGGCCGCAGGGAATGGGCATTTCGCAAGCCTCCAGTCGTCAGCGCCGCTTGCCGCGCAGCCGCGAACGCAGGTACTTCGTCAGCACGCGCTCCGCCGGCTCACTCGTCCGGCAGCGGATCAGGTCCACACCGTGCGCCCGCGCCCCGGCGTCCAGGCGGTCACAGAACCGCCGCACCTCATCCCGCACGTGCTCGCGCACGAGTTGCGGCTCCGCTTCAAACTCGGCGCCCGTTTCCATGTCGCGAATGATCGTTACGCCGGAGGCCGCCAGACCGAGGTCGAACTCCAGCTCGCGCGGATCGAGGACCTGAAACACGACGACTTCGTGTCCGCGGTGGGCGGTCTGGCCGAGCGCGGAGAGCACGGCGTCCGGATCGTCGAGCAGGTCGCTGATCACGACGACCAGGCTCCGGCGGCGCAGGCGGGCCGCGACTTGTGCGATCACGGCGGCGAGGTTCGTCGGGCCGGCCGGCGCGGCGCGCTCCAGGACCTGACACAAGCCGACGACGTGGCCGGCGGCCGCCCGCGGCGCCACCTGCCCCACGATGCGGTCGCCGACGAGCATGAGCCCCACGCTGTCGCCCTGTTGGAGCAACAAATACGAAAGTGCCGCGGCCAGCACGCGCGCATATTGGAATTTGCTCTCGCCGTTGCCCTCGGCGGCGGCCGATTGCGGGCTAAGCGCGGACAATTTCGCCCCGTTGAACGCCATCGACCGCGAGCAGTCGACCAGGAGCATGACGCGCATGTTCGTCTCCTGCTCGTACTGCTTGATGACGTAGCGGTCGGAGCGGGCGAGCACACGCCAGTCGAGGCGCCGCGGCTCGTCGCCCGGCGTGTACTGCCGGTGCTGGGCGAACTCGATCGACAGCCCGTGCAGCGGCGAGCGATGCAGGCCGTGCAGCACCCCTTCGACGACCCGCCGCGCGACCAGCGACAGCCCGCTGATGCGCTCTAGCAGCGCAGGTTCGAGCAGCGGCTTAGTGCGCACGGGCATTTGCCAGCCTTCGACGAAACCGCGGAGGAGCAGAGAGCGCAGCGGACGCAGAGCCGGGGAGATTCAAGCGGATGTTCGGTCCGGGGTTGCGTGCCGGGGTGTGCGTGATGTGACGATCGAACCTTGCAGACAACAACATCGTCTTTCTCTGCGTTCTCCGCGTTCTCTGCGCCTCCGCGGTTACCGCTACGCTTCGGCGACCAGCTTCAGCAGGTCGCCGACGACCCGATCCGCGTCGATGCCCTCCGATTCGGCGGCGAAATTCGTCAGCACGCGGTGCCGCAGCACGATCGGCGCCACATCGCGGACGTGGTCGCACGCGACGTTCGTCGTGCCGGCCAGCAGCGCCCGCGTCTTGGCCCCCAGCACCAGGTACTGTGCCGCCCGCGGCCCGGCGCCCCACCGCACGTACTTCTTGACGACCTCCGGCGCCGTCGGGTCTTCCGGCCGCGTCGCGCGGGCCAGCTTCACCGCGTAGCCGGCGACGTGGTCCGAAATCGGCACCCGCCGCACGAGCGCTTGCAGTTGCAGCACCGTCTCCTGGTCCAGCAGCTTCGACGCCTGCGGCAGGCCCGGCCCGGTCGTCGTCTTCGCGATGGTCAGCTCTTCCGCCGCGGTCGGGTAATCGACCTTGAGCGCAAACATGAACCGGTCGAGCTGGGCTTCGGGCAGCGGATACGTGCCCTCCTGCTCGATGGGGTTCTGTGTCGCCAGCACGAAGAAGGGCGTCGGCAGCGGGTGCGTCTGGTTGCCGACCGAGACCGCCCGCTCCTGCATCGCTTGCAGCAGGGCGGCCTGCGTCTTCGGCGGCGTGCGGTTGATCTCGTCCGCCAGCACGATGTGGGCGAACACCGGCCCGGCCACGAAGCGAAACGCGCGCTTGCCTGTAGTGCGGTCCTCTTCGAGTACTTCGGTGCCCGTGATGTCCGCCGGCATCAGGTCGGGCGTGAACTGAATGCGCGAGAACGTCAGCGCCATGATGTCCGCGAGCGTCTGAATCATCAGCGTCTTGGCGAGCCCGGGTACGCCGATGAGCAGCGCATGCCCCTGGGCGAAGATCGCGGTCAGCAGGTCGTCGAGCACCTGCCCCTGCCCGACGATCCGCCGGGCGAGCTCCTGCCGGATGCGCACGCGGCTCTTGGCGACATTCTGGACGAGCTGGAGTTGTTGCTGGACGGCGGGGTCGATCTGCGTTTGGGCTTGCGTCATGTATCCATGCCTATTGCATCACATAGACGATCAGGTTGGTGCCGAGCTTCAGCGCGTCCTCGGTCGTGTAGCACCGCGCGTAGGTATTGAACTCGTGTGCCCACCCGTCGCACAGGCCGTAGCGGCTGTAGAGGATCACCGGCCGCCGCTCGACGATCACGGCCTCGATGGCCGGCGCCACCGGCTCTTCCTCGCTGTGCAGCGTCAGCTTGTCGAGCTTGTGAAAGCACGCGAACAGCGGATGATCCGGCGGCAACGGCGCCAGGGGCGTATCCGGGAACAGCTCGTGACACAGGGCCCGAAACGCGACGTCGAACTCCGCGCTGCCCGCGGCGGCGTCTGCCAGCAGCGTCCCGCCGCTGGTCAGGTAGCGATGCAGCAGCGCCCGCTCTTCCTTGCTGAGGGCCGGGTCCCACGAGCCAGTCATGTACAAAAGCGGGTACTCGAATAGCGCGGGGTCCTTTAGTGCGAGCGTCTTGCGCTCGAACCGCACGGCGACGGAGGTGTTGGACGCCAGCTCCTTCAGGAAATAGGGCACCGCGGAGGGGTTGGGGTTCCAGTTGCCGTCGTGGATCAGTTGCGGGAACACGAGTTGGGTACGCGGTCGCTCGCTCGGTCCGGTAATCTCGCGCGTGCGGGCAAGGAACTTCGCGTAGCGGTTCTCGGCGGTCACGTAGGTGAGCAGGTTGAGCCCGAGGCGCGTCGAATCCGCGGCGCTAAGGCGCGTCACGCCGGGGGCGGCCCACTCGTTCCAGCCGCTGGCCAGGTCTTCGAGGCTGACGATGGCCGCCGCCCGCGTGCCGAGCGTTATGGCGCGCAGCCGGGGCGGGGCGACCTGCTCAGAGGGCTTGTCGAGCGGATTGTCGGACGGGGCTTGGTAGTGCACCTGCTCGATGTCGTCGCGCGCGTGGTAGACGGCGTGATCGAGCGGCAGCGGGCGCAGCGGGCAGTTCGGGAACGCCTTGGCCAGTTCAGCCTCGGTCGACGCGTACGCGTCGGGCCGCCCGCAGCAGTTAATGAGCAGCGTGCCGCCGCCGAGCACGTAGCTGCGGAGGCCGGCGCGCTGCTCGTCGGTCAGTTCGAGCGGGTAGTAGGCGCACAGGTACAGCACGGGCGTGCGGACCTCGACGTTCGAGGCGTACTTGCGGGCCAGCTCGTCGATGTCGAGCTGCTCCCAGCCGTACCAGACTTTCAGTTGCTCCTTGGCGCTGGTCAGCAGGTGATCGACGGCCCCCGGCGAGCCCTGCCAGCCCTTGAAGCTGAAGTTCCCCACGTTGGCAATCAGCATCGGCGCCGCCGGCGGACGCTTCTTTTCCGTTCGGCGTTGCGGCACCACGGGCAGCGGCAGCGGCGGGAACCCCTCGGCGCCCTTCGTGAGGTGCGGCTTTTCCTTGGGCGGCGGCCCCCAGACGGTGATCCGCTCGTCGCCCAGCGCCGTCGCCCCCAGCGCGCTCGCGACCCCGAGCGCTGCCAGCATCCACTTCGTCCGTGCCACGGGATGCATGCGCAGACTCCTTTCGTCACCTGGCCCCACTGGGCTAACGCGTCGCGGTCCAGCTTATTGCGGCCAGAAGCAGCGGCACCCTCGATTGTATCACTGCGCGCCGGTGGCGCGCACACCGACAGGAGGGCAGGCCCAGTCTGTGTGGGCGACATGATGCAGGACGCGGCCGAATCCGGTCGGTATTCGGACGTTACTCGTCGGCCGCCAACGGGTTGTAGCCCTCGATCTCGTATGCCGAGACGCGCAGGCGTCCCCCGTCGAAGACCGGCTCGGTGATCGCCTGCTTGATGGCCGCCGCGCTGGTCGCGCTGGGGTCAAAGGTGATGCGGATCGGGCTGACGTCCGGGCTCGGCCACGCCTCCACGCGCAGGTAGCCGCGGACCTTGAACTCGTCACGGCGCTCTAACTGCTGGACAAAAAGCTCGGTGCTGTGCCGGCACGTCGCTCCGTGCACCCGCAGCATGACCGCCGCGGTCTGCGCGGGCGGCGTACCGATCGTCCGCACAAAGGACGGCAGCGGGAACGCGTAGCTCGCCGCCACGGCGACGCCGATGCACGCCAGCAGGATCACGACGACCGCGGCCTTCGGCCAGCGCGCGCCCATGAATCGCGGCGGGCCCCACGTCAGCGGCGTGGCCGCCGGCTGGGCGGCTTTGCGGTTCAATGCGCACGTCACCTGGTCGCATGCCGCCACGCAATCGAAGCACGACGTGCACCGCGCGGCCGTGACCTGCGCTTCCTTGTCCACGCGAATCCCCATCGGGCACACCCGGGCGCACGCGCCGCAATCCGTGCACGTGCCGGCGTCGCGTTTGATCCGCGCGAGCCCGATGCGGGAGAACGGCGTGAACACGGCCGCGAGCGGGCACAGCCAGCGGCAGAACGGCACCATCAGGATCAGCGAGCCGAGCACGATGCCGCCGCTGACGACGTACGCCCATACGGTGATGTCCGTGCCGTGCCGGCTGATGAGGGCATAGCACGGGTCGTACCCGCGGAAGACCAGTTCGCCGACTCTGCACGTGAAATACACGATGACCCCCAGCACCGCGTACTTCAGGAGCGCGAGCGTCCGGTCGAGCGCGTAGGGCACCTTGAGCGGCCGGATCCCCAGCCGCCGGGCGCCGAGTTGCAGCCACTCCCCGGCCGTCCCGATCGGACAGGCATAGCCGCAGAACGCCCGGCGGACGAGCAGGGCGAGTACGAGCACCCCGCCGAGCACGTAGAAGTTCGAAACCCCGAGCGAGCAGATCAGATCGCCACCCTTGACGTAGCCGTAGGCGGCCTCCACGCCGCCGAACGGGCACCAGCGTTCGGCATGCCCACGCAGCGCAAAGACGCCAATCAGTGTAAGAGCGAGAAAGCTGAATTGCAGGAGCCGGCGTGTTCTCTTCATTCGTCCTCGGTGCGCACTTCCGGCGGCGCTAGCGCTGCGCCGCCCCGGGCTCAGCCAACTCCCCATGTTGCCGGAACCCCGCCGGCGATTCCAGTGCGATTTCGCGGCGGGGGGCGAAAAAGCACAACAGGAGCCCAATCGCCAGCAAGACGCCGGCCCCGATAATCCAGGGCAGCGGCGGCCCACCGTCCGCGGCGGGGTTGAACCCGAGCGCTGTCAGCAACGGCTTGAGGCCGTCCTCGCGGATGGACAGGCCGCTCAGGGCGTTGTGCATGAGGTGAGCGAGGAACGCAGGCCACAGCGAGCCGTAGCGCACCACCAGCAGCCCAAACAGCAGACCCAGGGCGCTCGTGGAGATCAACCGGTGCACGCTGTGGTGGTAGAGGCCGAACGCCAGCGCGGCGATCAGCACCGCGCCGGTCTTGCCGACTCCGTTTCGCAGGCCGCTGAGGGCGTAGCCGCGGAAGAAGAACTCCTCGCACGCGGCGGGGACCAGCCCCAGGAAGAGAAGCATGACCAGGGGTGATGTGTCGCCCAACTGCCGGGTCATCTGCTCGAAGGCCTGTTCCATCGCCCGCGGCAGCGGCAGCCAGCCCTCCTGAAACACCAGCCAGGCCTGCGCGAGCACCCACGTGGACAGCCCGAAGCACAACGCTGCCAGCAGGGCCATCCCCGGCGGCCGCGCGAGCGCGAACGTGGTACCGATCCGCACGCGCATGTACCCCGCTGCGCCCAGCGGGACGCCGACGAACAGAACGAGCATGATGGCGGCGATGCCGACCCAGAACCACAGCGTCCCGACCACGCCGGGCACGTGCAGCAGTTGCTGCTGAGCGAAGAACATGAGGGAAAAGATGACGGCCAGCAGCAGCGCGGCCTGGGCGATGCTCGGCGTGTCGGCGGGCTTGAAGAAGCGGCGCTGGAACAGCGTCTTGACCGACCCGCTGTCCGCGAAGAGCACCGCCTCCTGGCCGAACAACCGGGCCGCGACCGCCACCGCCGCCCCCGCGTACAGCGTCGTGGACAGCGTCACCCACAGAATCGCGACCACGTCGAACTTCCCCATGAACAGGTCGCGCGTCAGGATCACGATGTTCGTCACCGGCACGATCAGCAGCGGCCCTTCCAGACGCGTCCCCGGCAGTACGCCGACGATCGCGGGGATCATCGCGGCGACCATTACCGGCATGACGTAGTTCTGGGCCTCCTTGAAGCTGCGGGCGAAGCTGCACACCGCCAGCAGCAGCGCGCTGAACATGACCGCCAGCGGGATCAGCAGCACCAGCACCCACGGGAGCGCCGCGAGCGGGATCACCACCTCCTTGCCGCGCGTCAGCAGGTCGCCCAGCCCGCCCAGGTAGATCGTCCCCCCGATCGACAGCAGGTTCAGCGTCGCACTGAGCATCCCGATCAGCGCGACCACGACGAACTTGCCGGCGATCAGGTCCACCGTCGGCACGGGCGCGACCATCAGCGTCTCCAGCGTGCCGCGCTCACGCTCGCCGGCCGTCAGGTCGATCGCCGGGTAAACCGCGCCCGTGATCGTCATCATCACCAGGATCAGCGGCACGATCTGGCCGAGGATCGACCCGCCGACTTTCTCCGGCGTCGCGGTCGTCTCCTCGCGAAACTCAATCGGCCGGACGAACGCGGGATCGAGCTCCGCACGCTTGAGCCGCTGGGTGAGCATGGCGTCCGCGGCGCGCTGGAGGATACTCTCGAGGCCGGTGGCCGCGATCTGGCTGCGGATGTCGGTCTGGTCCATCAGCAGCGTGACCTGCGTGCAGCCCGAGCCCGCTGGCGCCGGTGGTGTTCCGTCCAGCAGCAGCCCGACGTTCGCCTGGCCCTGGGTGACCATCTCCCGCACGTGGCCGGCGTTCGCGACGACGGCGATGCTGTAGGGTGGCGGCTGCCGGCGCACGTCCTCGCGGGCCGCCTCGGTCGCCGACCGGTCCCGCAACCCCTTGGCCTTCGGTTTCTCGGCTGGCAACTGCCCCTGCTGCTCGCGCTCGACCAGCTCCTCGGCCGGCAGTCCGGCGGCGCCCGGCCGGCGCGTCGGGTCCTTGTCGATCACGTCGCGCAGCCAGCCCGCCACCTCGGGGCCCGCCACGACGACCCGGTACTCCTCCTGCTTGAGCCGGCTGATTTGTAGCTCGAATCCTTGGAGCGACCCGAGGATCATGGCCGGGTACAGCACCATCGGCACCAGCACCATCGCGATGAGCGTGCGCCGGTCGCGGAGCGTGTCGGTCAGCTCCTTGCGCCAGATTGTGTTGATGCGCGTAAATCGGTTCATCGGGCCGTCACCGGGCCGAACACGGAGTCGCTCGCGCCCACCAATTGCAGGAACACCTCGCTCAGCCGCTGCCGCCCGGTCTGCTGCTTCAGCACATCGAGTTCGCCTTCGGCGATCAGCCGGCCGTTGTGAATCAGCCCCATCCGGCGGCACAGCATGTCGATCTCGTCCAGCGCGTGTGTCGAGAGCAGGACCGCTTTGCCTGCCGCCGCCTGCGTGCGAATGAAGTCCAGGATCAACCGGTTGCTGAGCACGTCCAGCCCGAGCGTCGGCTCGTCCAGCACCAGGATGCGTGGATCGGCGATGAGCGCCCGGGCGATGTTAACGCGCTGCTTTTGCCCGGTGGACAGCGCGCCGCAGCGCAGCTTCAGGTACTCGCCCATGCCCAGCCAGTCCGACAACTGCCGGATGCGGGCTCGCGCCACCTCGCGCGGCAGGTCGTAAAGCGTCGCGAAGTACTCCAGGACTTCCGCCGGCGTCAGGCGGGCGTACAGGCCGGTGTTCGCCGTGAGATACCCGATCTGCCGCTTGACCAGGTCCGGGCGCTCGGTGACGTCCTGTCCGCCGATGAGCACGCGGCCGGCAGTGGGCCGTAGCAGGCCACTAATCATGCGCAGCGAGGTCGTCTTGCCCGCCCCGTTGGGCCCCAGCAGGCCGTAAATCTCGCCCGGCTGGACGGTGAAGGAAATATGATCGACGGCGACCTTCTCGGTGCCATCCGGGTTGGGGAAGACCTTCGTGAGTCCGTCGATCGCGATCATCCGTGATCCCGGGCGCGCCCGCCGCGCCACCGTGCATTCTTACCTTATCGGCACGCGGGTCTGTCGTGCTCGATAGCCTACCGGAAGCACCGGACCCGCGACAGCGCGCGTCCCGCGCGAATCCGCCCCCGGTTCGCCGTGAAAACCCGCCCGCCTTCGCTTATCCTGCGCGGTGTCTGGAGGTGCGCATGGACGGGTTGTGGAACCGGATGCATCGCCTCGTCGGCATCGTCGTCGGTGTCTTGCTCGCGGGACATTGCACCGCCCGGGCGGACCTGGCCGACGTCTACCTGCGAAATGGCCTGTGCCTGCGCGCCGACGTAACCGTCACGGACGACGCCGTCATCCTGCGCAACGCGGCGGGCGAGGCGCGCCTGCCCCGCGCCGACGTCGCACGCATCGTCCCCATCAACCCGACGACGGGCGAGGCGGAGTCGCAACCGGCGACGCGCCCCGCGGCCGAGCCGGCCACGCAGGAAGCCGCCGGCGCGCGCGCGGAGAAGCCCCTGCCCGGGGAACTGCCGCCTGCCCCGCTGCTCTCGAAGCGGGACCTCCAGCGCCTGAAGCTGCACGAGCTCGTGCTGGAGGGCACCCCCGAGAATGTGCACGTGCAGTTCGAACACAAGAACAAGCAGCGCGATTTACCTGCCGACGTCCTGGACGAGCTGCACAAGCGCCCGGATTTCAAGCCCGCGTGGGCCGAAGTCCTCACACGCGGCCAGCCGCCGGAGAAGCTGCAGCTCATCGTCCGCGAGACGGGCATGAGGCACGCCGACCGCATCGACATCACGAGCGATCCGGAAGTGTTCGACATCTTCCGGCGGCGTGTGGTGCCGCTGGTGAACAACAGTTGTGCGCGGGCCGGGTGTCACGCCGGGACGACCGCCCGCGCGTTTCGCCTGCCGATCGGCTCCAAGGCCGGCGAGGCGTACGGATACGCCGTCTTCGCGCTGCTCGATCAGATGCAGGGCCGGCAGGGCCCGGTGATCGACCGGGAGAGTCCCGAAGACAGCCTGCTGCTCACGTACATGCTGCCGCAGGAGGACAACGACCGCGGCCATCCGCCGGTGGGGCGCGGACCGAGCTTCAAGCCGGTGATCTGGGGGCGCGACGACCCGCAGTACCGCGCCGTCGTGGATTGGATCAAGTTCCTGGTGCGGCCGCGGCCGGACTATGACCTGGAGTACAAGAATCCCTATGTGTACCCGGTCGGCGTGACGGCGCCCGAGCCCACGGGCGAGGTCGCCCCGCCGGCCACGGCAGAACCGGCGTCGCAGCCGACAACCGTGCCGGAGGGGCCGGAGCCGGAACGGAAATGAAGGCGCGTCAGAACTGCCCGGCGTAGATCAGCAGTGCCGGTCGGCCGTCCGGCCCGTAAATCGTGTGCACGGGATTACTCAGTTGCGTCTCCCCGGGGTGAACGATGTACACCACGCGGTGCAGCCGACCCTCCGCCTTCAGCGCTTCGAGCGGCGCGAGATCCCCTTTGTCATAGTAGAAGAAGAGCTTACCTACGCGCACGTACCGATCCCAATCCGGCATCGTGCGGATTGTCCGCTCGTCCTGGAACCAGCGCTGCGGATCATAGTCCAGCGCCACCATCGCCACGACGTACGGCGAACTCATGCTTGCGGACGAAATCACCACGGCGTCCACCTGGTCCAGCCCTGGTTTCATCCAGCTACACGCTTCCACCAGGGCCACGTGGAAGTTGGCGTAGACAAAGGGACGCCGCGTGTGCGCGCCGAAATAGTAGGTCCAAAAGGGCGCCTCGAAGCCGACGGCGGCGAGCGTCGCCAGTACGAGCGCACCCGTGCCGACGACGCGGCTTCGTCGCCAGAGCCATACGCCCACGGCCGCCGCCCCGACCGCCGCCAGGAGTGCCGGGGCGACCAGGCCCGGAGCCCCGCGCAGCATGTGCAGGCTGTTGTGCCAGCTCCCGTCGGCGGCCTGGTAGTCCAGTCCCCGGTAGAAGCAGTCCCCGGCGGGGTACAAGACGAGCCAGCAGAACAGAATGCGCGCCGCCGTTGATCTCCGCAGATTGCGGAGGATCACGGCCAGTCCGGCCAGCATGAGCGGCAGCGTGTACCACTGGAACAAACCGTAGCCCGCGGCCGTGTGAATCTCCGAGTGGTCGGCGTGGGCAAACAAATAGGCCGGATCGAAGTGCGCGACGTACCGTTCGGCGACCGCGGCCGCTTTCGCACTCAGCGGTGCGTCCTCCGGCCACAACGCCTGAAACGCCCCCCGTTTCTCGATGACCTCCGGGTGTGCCATGTGGTAGTACAGCAGCGGGCCGAACGTCACGCCAACGCCGATGGCCAGCCCCGCCGCGGCGAGCAGGGCGGCGCGCTGGTGCAGCCGGCGCCACCAGGCACGGCACGTCACGAGCACGCACACGACCAGGAAGATCGGAATGAACAGCAGGACCGCCGGGTATCCGTAGCAGCACACGCCAATGACCAGCCCGGCGACGAGGCCTTTCCAAACGCTGGGGCGCGGCATCTGATCGCTGAGCGGGAGGCCCGCCCACAAGAGGGACGCGAGCGCCACGCACGCCAGCAACGGCCCGAGCGCGGCCTCGTGGCCGAACCGGCTGAGCTGCATATGCCAGGGGGTGAGCGCCAGGAGCGCCGCCGCGACGAGGGCCGTGGGCCGATCAAAGAGGCGCTTGGCAATCCAGTAGAGCAGCAGAATGCTCGCCAGGCCGCTCACCGCGGACGGCAGGCGGCTCGTCCAGACGTTCATCCCGCCCAGGAGCTGAAAAGGCAGCAGAGTGTAGAGAAACAGCGGCGAGCGGTTCTCGCCGAGGGCGCGAAAGTAGAAGACCGGCCAGCCGGCACCAACCTGGTCGTGCCCGGTCTTCAGCAGGCACCACGCGTTCCACGCGTTGGCCGCCTCGTCCTGATTAAGACCTGGCGGCGCTGCGGTGAGCCACGCGATGCGCAGCACGCCCGCGACGAGGAGAATCGCCAGCAACGGCCCGTGTCGCACGTAGAAACCGCGTACCGCGGGCGACAGCGCCGGCGCGCGGGCGGTCTCCGCAGTCGATTGATCCAATGACATGCCGGGATGCTAGATAGGCCGCGGAGGTCGTTCAAGTCCGTGCCGATGTTCTCAGGATCAGGCGCGTCGTGTCTCAGAGTTGCACATCGTAGATGAACCACGCCGGCCGTCCGTCCGGCGCGCAGATCGTGTGCACGGGGTTGCTCAACTGCAGCTCCCCGGGACGCACCATGAACAGCACGCGGTGCGGCTGCCCGTCCGCGCGCAGCGCCTCCAACTGCGCGAGGTCTTCCTTGTCGTAATAGTAGTAGAACTTGCCCACACGCACATACCGGTCCCATTCCGGCGTCGCGCGGATTGTCCGCTCGCCCTCGAACCAGCGCTGCGGATCGTAGCCCAGCGCCACCATCATCACGATGTACGGCGAATTCGTGCGCGCGGACCCGACCACCACCGCGTCCACTTGGTCCAGCCGCGGCCGCAGCCACTCGCACGCTTCCACCAAGGCGACGTGATAGTGGTAGAAGACGAACGGGCGCCGCGTGTGCGGCCCGAAGTAATACCTGCAGAACAGCACGTCGAATGGGACGACGGCCAGCACCGCCACAACGACGGCGGCGATGCACCCGGCGCGGCTCCGCCGCCAAATCCACAGTCCGACCGCCGCCGCACCAACCGCCGCCAGCAGCGCCGGCGCAATCAGCCCTGGAGCGCTCCGCAGCATGTGCATGCTGTTGTGCATGCTCCCGTCCGCCGCCGGATACGGCATTCCCGGGTACAGGCAATCCCCGGCGGGATACAGAATCACCCAGCAGAGCAGCACGCGCGCCGCCCTTGATTTCCACAGGTTGCGAAACATCACCCCCAGCCCGACCAGCATCGGCGGCAAGGCGTACCAGTGGTACATCCCGTACCCGGCCGGCATGTGAATCTCCGACCGGTCGCCGCCGCCAAAGAGCGAGTCCGGCGTAAAGTGGTCGGCGTAGCGCGCCAGAACCTTCGTTACGCGGACCGAGACGGGGTCATCCGGCTGCCAGAGCCACAAGAACTCGGCGCGCTTCGCCAACTCCTTGCCGTGCGCTATGTGCTCGTACCCCAGCGGGCCGATCGTCGCGGCCAGGCCCACCAGCAGCGCGACGAGCGACAGCACGTCCCGTCGCGTCCGCAGCAGCGCCCACCACGCGCGCCAGTTGACCAGGACGCAAGCCGCTACGAAGGGCGGCAAGAACAGCCGCACCGCCGCATAGCCGTAGCACGCCACGCCGGTCAGCAGACCCGCGACCAGTGCCCGCCACACGACCGGCCGCACTTCGCCGTCGCGCAGCGGCAGCCCGGCCCACAGCCATGCGGCCAGGGCCAGCGCGACGACGAGCGGGCCGATCGCCGCTTCGTGTCCCCAACGCGACAAGGCGATGTTCCACGGGCTCAGTGCGACGAGGAACGCAGCGACCAGCCCGGCGGGCCGATTGAACAGCCGCGCGCCGAGCCAATACGTGAGCAGGACGGTCAGGATGCCGGCCACGGCGGAGGGCAGACGCGTGGTCCAGACGTTGCAACCGCCGATAAGCTGAAACGGCAGCATCGTGTACAGGTAGAGGGCCGACCGGTTTCCCCCCAGCTCGCGGAAGTAGAAGATCGGCCAGCCGGCCCCGACCTGGTCGTGCCCGGTCTTGAGCAGGCACCACGCGTTCCAGGCGTTGGCGGCTTCGTCCTGATTCAGGCCGGGCGGTGCCTTCGTGAGGTACACGATGCGCAGCACGCCCGCGACGAGCAGAATGGCGAGCAGCACCCCGTATTGTGCGTACAAGCTGCGGGCGGAAGGCGCCTGCGGCATGGTCGGGACCGTCCGTGCAACCTGCGCCGTAGATCGCCCACGCGACATGCCGGGATGCTAGACAGACGGCGCGCGTCGTTCAAGCCTATGCCCGCCGGCCCGGCACCTGCCGGTCTCCGCCGGCCGACGCGTCTGTCTGGCGCTGCTCCTCGTGGTATTCCTGCTCGGTGTTCACCGACCACACGTCATGCCGGGCGCCGGTGATGTTCTCCGCCGCGTAGACGCCGGTCAGCATCGAGTGATCCTGGTTGTTGTAGCGGTGCAGGCCGTTGCGGCCGACCGTTTGCAGGTTGGAGAGCGTCTCAAGATAACTGCGCAGCGTCGCGACGGCTTCCTGGTAGCCGTGGTCGTAGATCGGGTACGCCTTCTTCATGCGGACGACCGTGCCGTCCTCGACGTCACGCGGGTCGACCAGGCCGAGTTGGGCACATTCGTGCGTGCCGAGCTCGATTAGCCGCCGGTCGTCCCAGCGCCACATCTCGTCGGTCTCCCAGACGAAATACTCCAGCCCCAGCGAGGTCCGCGACGGGTCGGGCACCATCGCCGGACTCCAGTTCTTGTAGTTCTGGATGCGGCCCATGCGGACCTCGGGCGAGTGCACGTACACCCAGTTGTCCGGGAACACCTCCGCCCGCTTCACGATCAGCACGACCGTCAGGTAATCCCGATAGCGCAGGCGACTAGCCGCCTCCAGCACCTGCGCCGGCGCCGGCGGGTCCAGCGCCCGGATCAGCTCGCGCAGCGGCATCGAAGAGACGTAGTGCTGGCCGGCGAATTCGGTGGGCTCGCCCGCGGCGGTCTGCCCGTATACGCACTCCACCTGCCCGCGCGCGTGCCGAACGCGTGTGACGGCGACGTCGCAGTGCGTCGGGTTGCCCTGCTCCGCCAGCCGTCGCGTGCAGGCCTCCCACATTTGCCCTGGCCCGAGTCGTGGGTACTTGAACTCGTCGATCAGCGTGGTGATGACCTGCCCGTCCTTCGACTTGCCCGAGCTGAAGAGCGCATGGCGGACGGCCTCCCACAACGACAAGTTCTTGATCCGCTGAGCCGCCCAGTCGGCGGAGATGTCCCGACACGGGATGCCCCACACCTTTTCCGTGTACGTCTTGAAGAAGATGTTGTATAGCCGGTATCCGAACCGCCCCGCGACCCAGTCCTCGAACGACTTCGCGTCGGCGCTGGGCCGCAACCGTGCCCGGGCGTAGCTCAGCCCGCAGCGGGCGGCCTCGAAGAGGCCCAGCCCGGCCAGCGCGTTGCCCGCCTTCAGTGGGTAATCGAAGAACCGGTTCTTGTAGTAGATGCGCGAGAGTCGCGGCCGCAGCAGAAAATCCTCACCGAGGATCTCGTCCCACAGTTCGTTAATCAGTGGCACCTTGGAGAAAAAGCGGTGGCCGCCGATGTCGAAACGGAAGCCGTGGTAGTCCACGGTCCGCGAAATCCCCCCGACCTGATGGTCGGCTTCCAGTACTGCCGACGACAGCCCCAGCTTCTGAAGCTCGTACGCGGTGGTCAACCCGGCCGGACCGGCACCAATCACGACTACATCGGGCATAGCGTCTCTTCCGACCTCAATCGCGCGTCCGCCGCGCGGTGCGCTCGCTGCATGATAGTCTACGCCGCCGTTCCGTGCACGCTTGCAGCCGGCGCCGCGCGCCGCCTACCCCTCCGTCCCCTCCGCCTCAACTCGTTACTCGCTATTCGCCACTCATAGCTCGCGTTTCCCCGCCTATCTCCGCCAGTTTCCGCCTATCTCCGCCAACCCTTCCTTCCCGCTTTGCTTTCCGCCTCTTTGTGGGGAATACTTGAGATGCTCACGCAGTGCCAGAGCCTGCCTTGACGGCCCGCTCGGCGGTGTGGCACCGGCCCCCAGCCGGTGAATCGTGCACCCCACACCCGCTGACCCGGTTCGAGACACGTGCTCGGGCGCGTCTGCCCCGCGTAGGTTGGGTTGAGTCTTCGCAACCCAGCGTTCGCGCTCGCGGACGGAGGACGCCCGACGCACCGGCGATCGCCTGGCCGCGGCTGCCTGTGAAGTCCCGGGTCCTCCCGCGACTCAGCGCAGCACCGGAGCGGAAGGGACGCCTCGCGAGCGTCCCGTCTTTTACAAGTGAATAGTCGTTG
>Ga0182017_10000475_pt1 | contig 31693 bp, 28 predicted proteins | sample 712E3DmetaG_FD_120492 | JGI IMG/M metagenome (GOLD analysis project Ga0182017, IMG submission 120492) | Permafrost microbial communities from Stordalen Mire, Sweden - 712E3D metaG | ecosystem: Environmental > Terrestrial > Soil > Wetlands > Permafrost | place: Sweden: Stordalen | collected... | reverse complement strand
GTTCCCGAAGTGTCTCCGAATCGAGTTTGCCATCCGTGGCCTCCATGACCGCCCACTCCGCGGGCGGCGGAGACCATTGAGCCCCTCGGACATCGTCCGTCAAGTTAGAATGCGGTTGCCCTGCGCCAACGCCCTGCAAACGGCAGCCCCGGTGACCCTCGGCCGCGGCTGCCCCCAGCTCACGAGCACGCAGGCAGACGTCAGGCCAGCCGAATTCCGGACCGCCGCCCAATCGTGACGAGCCGGTCGCCTTCCGGCGCCCACCCGCGGTTTGGTGGGGGGGGCCGCTTGGGCTACACTACCGCACCTGAGTTCGTCGAGCGTGGGCTACCCGGGGGGCGAGCAGCTCGGAGATGTAATCATGCCCCTACGTCGTAGCGCTGGGTTGGCTCTCATCGGGGTGTTTCTGGTTGCGCACGGGCTGGCGCAGGCCGTCCCCGCCGACCCGATCCAAGCGAAGATCGCGGCGGCCGGCGATGCGGCCAAACACAACGCCGACGCCGTCGTCGTGCTGGACGAGACGACGGTGACCGTGCGGCCGAGCGGCATCGGCACGGCGCGCGAGCACGTCGTGACCAAGGTCCTGCGCGACGCGGCGATCCGCAGCCTGGCGGTCCAGGTGTTCCCGTTCGACCCGCACACGAACCGGCTTGAGCTGGTCGCGGTCCGCGTCTACCGCGCCCACGGCGACGTCGAGGAAGTTCCCCTCGACACGAAGGTCGAGCAGCCGCAGGCCGCCGGCAGCATCTTCTGGGGCACGCAGCAGTACCTCGTGCCGGTGCCGCGGCTGGCCGTCGGCGACGCGGTCGAGACGATCACCGAAATGACGGGATTCAACGTGGCGTATCTCGCAGACGAGGGCGACACAGAGCTGAACGCGCTCGGGGAAGCGCTCAAGCCGCCGGTGCCGGGGCACTGGCACGACGAGGCGCACTTCTGGGCCAACAGCTATCCGATCCTGGAGAAACGCTACACGGTGCGCGTGCCGCGCGACAAGCCGTTGCAGTGCGAGGTCTACAACGGCGAGCTGCGGCCGACGGTGCTGCTCGACGGCGAACAGCTCGTCTACACGTTCGAGAAAAAGGACCTCGTCCCGTTGACCCACGAGCCGTCGATGGAGCCGTGGCCGAACGTCGGCACGAAGCTGCTGCTGGCGACGCTGCCGACGTGGGAAGACAAGTCGCGCTGGCTGTGCAAGGTCAGCGAGCCGCAATTCCAGGCCGACGCCGCGATCCGGGCCAAGGTCGCGGAAGTGATCAAGGGCTGCACGACGGACGAGGAGAAATACACCGCCCTCAATCACTGGGTGGCCGAGAACATCCGTTACGCCGGCACCAGCCGCGGCATGTGCGAGGGCTACACGATCCACGATATCAAGGAGACGTTCCACGACCGGTGCGGGGTGTGCAAGGACAAGGCGGGGATGCTGGTCGGGATGTTGCGCGTCGCCGGGTTCGAGTCGTACCTGGTGATGACGATGGCCCGGCAGCGTGTGGACCGCATTCCGGCGGACCAGTTCAACCACGCGGTGACGTGCATCCGCCAGCCGGACGGGAACCTGATCCTGCTCGATCCGACGTGGATGCCGAAGAGCCGCGACAACTGGTCGACGCTCGAGCCGCTCCAGTACGTCGTGTACGGGCTGCCCGAGGGCAAGGGGTTGTCACAGTCGCCGGACTTCCCGCCAGAAGCCAACCAGGCGACATGGCAGGCGACGAGTACGATCGACGCCGAGAACGGGCTTTCCGGCAGCCTGGAATTCACGGCGAATGGCGCCCCGGAGGGCCGCTTGCGGCGGGCGCTCGCGGCCCTGCCGCCGGATGAGCGCGATGGGCTCTTTGACGAGACGTTTCAGCGGCTGAGCCCAAACGCTCGGGCGACGCTGGTCGCGTGCACCGACCCGGTGGACTTCTCGGGTCCGATCGCGATTCAGGCCAGGTACGAGGTCGACGGCTTCGCCCTCGGCGACGGCCCGCGGCGGTACCTGGCGCTGCCGATGCTGAAGACGGTGTTTGGCGATCGGATGCTCAACGACCTCTTCGGCAACACGTCCGCCAAGGAGCGGAAGTATGGATTGCAGCTCCGAGCCACGCGCCTGGCCAGGTTCGAGGAGACGATCGCGCTGCCCGCGGGCTGGAAAGTGACCCGGAAGCCCGATCCGGTCGATCTCGACCATCCGGTCGCGGGCCTGCATTTCAAGGTCGATTCGTCGCCGGGACAGCTCCACTACACGTGCAAGCTGGTCGTGAAGCAGTGGATCGTGCCGCCGGATGAGTACGGCCACTATCGGAGCGTGATTGACAAGTTCGAGGAGTTGGCGGGGCCGGCGGTCACGTGTGAGGTGGAGGTCGCCCATGCGCAATAGCGTTCAGCAGCGACGAAGCGACAAAACGCCGAGGCTGCGCGGGGCCGCGAAGGCGCTGCTCCTGGCGCTGGGCGTGCCCGCACTGCTGGTCGCGCAGCCGGCGAGCACGCCGGCAACGTCGCGCACGTCGGCATCGGCCTCCGCGCCGACAACGTCGCGAACATCGGCACCGACCTCCGCGCCGGCGTCCATGCCGACCTCTGCACCCGTGCCCGACGCCGTGATCGAGCTGTGGGAGCAGCGGTGGACGCTCAACGCCGACGGCTCAACGGTCTATCGCGAGAAGAAGCATATCCGGCTCAACAACGAGCGCGCTTACGGCGAATTCGCCGATCCGCGCATGACCTACCACGTCGAGCAGGACAAGCTGGACATTCTCGTCGCGCGGGTGCGGCGGCCCGACGGCAGCGTCCGCGAGGTGCCGCCGTACGCGCACGTGACGGTTTCCCCGAATGCGACTGCCGGGTGGCCGGCGTTCGCGGGCATCCGCCAGCACCTGCTCGTCATGAGCGGCATCGAGCCGGGCTGCGTGGTCGAGTTGGAATACAAGATCACGAGCCAACCCGGCACGAAGCCGTACCTGGCGGCTGATCTGCGGCTCGATCACCGCTATCCGGTCGTGCAGCGGACGATCGAGGTCGCGGTGCCTGACGGCGTGAAGCTGTCGTACCTGTTGGACAATCTCTCGGCCGAGAAAACGGCGCCCCCGGCGGAGCACAGTCCGTACCGCTGGACCTTCCGCGACCTGCCCGCCAATCCGGACGAGCCGCAGGCCCCGCCGTGGCCGACGCGCTGCCCGCGACTGGCGTTCAGCACCGCCGGGCCGCCGGAGCAGTGGCTCCAGGCCATCCTGGAACGGATCACCGCGGCGGCGGATCAGTCGGAAGCGATCGAGAAGCTCGCCAGGGAATGGACGAAAGGCAAGCAAGGCGACGCCGAAATCGTGCGCGCCCTTCAGGACAAGCTCGCCGCGACCTTCAACTTCGTTGAGTTCGACGTGGCTTGGCGGCCGGCGCAGCTACGTCCCGCGTCCGAGGTGGTCACGTGCAATTACGGCCTGCCCGAGGAAGCGGCCGCGTTGTTTCTGGCGCTGGTACACGCCATGGGGATCGAAGCGCAGCCGGGCGTACTCGTGGCGGAGGACGGCTGGTTGGCGGGCGCGCCGCAAGACGGCATGGTGGCGGCGTACGTCGTCGGGCTCTTCCCGCGGGTGGACGCGAACGGGCAGTACGATCTGAGCGTCGGGGCCGATTTGTGGGAAGCGCGACGGGGGCGCATCGTTCGAGAGGGACAATGGGCCGGCTACCGGATTTTCCCGCCGGTCGCGGCCGCAGGAGCGGCGCGGGACTACTCATCGCTGCGGCGGTGGAGCTACGCAGCCGAGAGCCGGCTCGGCATCGCGGGCAAGGTGACGCTGGCCGAGGACGGCAATTTTGTGGGCAGCGTGTCTCTGCGGACCAGCGGGCTGTTCGCCGCGTCGGAGAAGCTGCGGACGGGCGAGGCCCAGAAGACGCGGATCGGCGCGCTGGTGGGCCGCCTGCTGCCGGACGTGAACGTCGAGAGTTACGCGGTGACCGCGCTCGCCGAGGGGCAGTTCGACGTGGAGGCCAAGGTCAAGTCGAGCAAGGCGTTGAAGAAAGTCGGCGGGCGGTACTTCCTGGCGCTCGCGGTGGATGGGCCGTTCCTGGCGGACGTCGCGTTGCCGCTGGCGGCCGGCGAGCGTCTGTTGCCGGTTCGGCTGCCCGGCCCATTCGACGAGCAGATCGAGTTGACGATCGAATGGCCCGAGAAGTGGAGCGTCGAAGCGCAACCGAGTGCCGGCGCGCCGGGGCCGCGCGTCTTCGGCCCGTGGGGTCTGGTTGAGCAAGCGACCACGCCCGACGAACACGGCCTGACAGTCACGCGTCACACGGCCGTCAACCAGGCGGAGCTGTCGGCGGCGGATTTCTTCGCGCTGCGGCGTCCAGTGAACGAGCTGCGCACCGAGCGTGCCCGGACACTGATCCTCAAGCCGTGAGCGTCTGACTGTCTACCGGCTGCCCGCGGGCTTCTTCTCACTCGACGATTTCAGCAGTTCCAGCGCCGCCGCGTCCTGCAGGTGCGTCAGGTCGGTCCAGAACGTGCCTTCGCCGGCGAAGATCAGGCGAATGCTCTCGGGTGCGAAGCTCTCGGCGAACGTATAGAGGTTGTACGCGCGGCCGGAGCCGAACGCCTCGACCATCATGCGCTTGCCGTCCGCCTGGGCCTGATTGATTAGGCGTTCCACGTCGGTCTTGGCGCGGCCGAGCACGCGCGTGGTCTCCGCATCCAGGCTGGCGATCTCCTTCTCGATCGTCGCGACCTCCAGGTCACGCTGCGCCTCGGTCTCCTGGGCCGTCTTCTGCCCCTCGGCCTTGATCTCCGCCGTCCTCTTGCGCGTCTCGGCGGAAATCCGCTCGCGGGCGACCTCGACCGCGACCTTGGCCGTCTCCAGGTCGGCCCGCACCTTGGCGGTTTCGCGCTGGGCCTGCTTGGTCAGATCTTGCTCGCGCGCGATGTAGCCGCGCTGGATCGTCTGCTTGAGGTCCATGCCCTCCTTCTCGGCCTCCGGGCTGCCACGGACCTCGATGTTGTGGATCAGCGCGATCAGGATCTCGATGTCACGCTCACGGCAAACGCGGCGGAGGGTGTCGGTGACGGCGTGCTGGTACATCTCACGTTTTTCGCCGCGGATGAAGTCGGTGCTTTCGTACTCCGATCCGAGGTTGCGGCAGATACTCCGCATCTGGCCGAGGATGATCTCCTTGATCTTGGCGAGGTCGCCGAAGCGGTTGAGCATCTCGGCGGTGTGCGAGGGATGACGCCCCCAGACGACGGTCACCTCGACGTCGATCGAGAAACCGTCCTTCGAGGGGAAGTTGATATGCGTGCTCAAATCCTGCGGAGCCACGTGCTCCGCCTGCTGCGGACTGATCTGCACGACCTGTTGCGGGGCGGGCTGCGCCCCCTTGCGGGCGACTTGAGCCTGCGGCTGGACGGCCTGCCCGCCCTTTTGCAGGAACTCCTGCGCCTGCGGCGGCACGTTCTCGAAGTACTGCACGCCTTTCTCGGGTTTCACGCGCTGGGCGAGCTGCGAAATCTGGTTGTACCCCACCTGCACGATCTGCACCTTGTACACGTACGGATTGAGGTAGTAGATCCCGGGCTGGAGCACGTCGCGCTGCACGCCGCGCTGCCCTGGGCCCGCGAGCTTCTGGAGCACCTTCGGGTGACCGGCGACGGGTTGGCCGTCGGGGCCGATGCTGGTTTCCTCAACCGTCTCGGTGCCGGGCAGCTCACCCAACTGCGACGTCACGACCCCGCAGAAGCCCAGCGGGACAACCGTGGCCGGCACGCGCCGGACGTCATAGACGTAGGGATTGATGCGGTAGACGCCCGGCGTCAGCACGATCCGTTGGATGCCCTGGAAGCCTTCGTCAACGACCTCACTCACGCCGGGGGTCGGCTTGCCGACCTTGTTGACGACGACCCCGATTTCGGGCCAGTCCTTCAAGTCGACCTTGGGGTTTGCGATGTCTGAGGCGGCCTCTTCGTAGAACTCCTGCCACGCCGCCGGGTCGCCGGCCGAGATCACGACGAGGTCGTGCAGTTCCCAGTCCCACACCCACGGGTTGAAGAAGTAGCGCCCTGGCCCGCGCGTCTCGCGCTGAATGCCCTTCTGGCCCGGGCCCGCGATCTTCTCGCCGGCCGGCAACGGAGACCCCGACTTGCGGATCAATACCAGACACTGATCGGGCGGGACGTATACGCGGCAGAACCCCCATAGGAAACCCACGGCGGTGCCGGAAAACACGACGGCGACGCCGATCACGCCCGCGATTATGCGTGCAAGTTTCATGGCTGGCCTCCTATCTCCGCCGGCTTCGCCCCACTGCCGGCCGCTGCCGCACCGCGCGCCTCGCGTGCGGGTGGCGGTTTCGGTGGCGCCGTCCCAGGGGGTGGGGCCTGGGAAAGTGACTTGAAGATGTCTGCCAGCGGCCCGTCCGTGCTGGCCAGCACGCTCTTCACGGCCGGCCCGAGCTTCTGATAGAAAAAGTACTGGGCGTACGTCTCGCCGTCGCCGAATGCGGCCACGGCGTCGCGCAGTGGCTGCGCCTCAGCGGTGAACCGCAGCAGCGCGACCTCCGCCTCGGCCTGCCCACGCGACAGGATCGCGGCGGCCGTCTGCCGGGCCGCCTCGAGGTTCAGCTTGGCCACCTCCCGCCGCTGGTTGACCTGGGTGATGGCGACGGACTTGCCCTGCTCCGCTTCCTTCACGACCGACACGACTTCGCGGTTGGCCTGCCCGACCGCCTGGTTCTGCTTCTGCATCTCCTGCTGCTCGACCAGCCGGGCCTCCGAATCCGCGACCTTGATCTCGTTCTCGTACTGCATGATCTGCTGGCCCGCGACCTGCCGATCGCTGATTGGACCGGCAATCTCGTTCGGCGGCACGATTCGGCGGATCAGCGTCGAGCGCACCTCGATGCCCTGGGCATAGCACTGCTCCTTCAGCCCCTCGAAGACGCGCTTTTGAAACGCCCCGCGCGTCTCGCCGCCGATAAAGTCGCGCGCGAACAGCTTCGATCCCTCGATCCGGCACAGCGAGCGGGCGTATGGCAGAATCAGCTTCTCCTTGATGTCGTCGTGCGTGCCGATCGCCACCATGACGTACGGCGCGAGGTCCTGCCGAATCGCGTACTCGACCGTCGTGTCCACCAGAATCTCGAAGCTGTCGTTCGACGGAAAGCGGATCGCGTCGTCGCCCTGCATGTCGATCGTGTGGCTGCGCGTATCGATCGCGTCGATGCGCCGAACGTAGGGGTTGTTGTAGTACATCCCCGGCGGCAGCACGTCCGGCTGCACGCCGCGCTCGCCCGTCGCGACGACGTAATCGTTGGCCGTAGCCGGGTCCTTCCCGGAGTACAGCGTCTGCACGCCGACGTTGCCGGCGGTGATGACGACGGGCTTGACGCGCCGGATGTCGTACGCGAACGGGTTCAGGTTGTAGCGACCCGGCCGCAGCATCTCGGCCAGCGGGCCGCGCTCGTCCGGTTCCGTGGCGACGATCTGCCCCGGCGGCAGCGGCTTGCCGAACCTGCGGATCAGGACGCCGATCTCGTCATCCTTGACCTGCTGGGCGGGGAACTTGAGTCGCTTCCAGAGGAAGGGGTCGTAGAAGTGGCGGCCCTCGGTCTTCACCTCGTACAGAATTCCCTTGTAGTGCGTCGAGTCCGGCTGCTCGCCGAGGGCCGCCAGCAGGCTCGGGTAGAGCACGACCTGCTGGTCGACGGCGCCGGGCAAAGCCTTGCCCTCCACCGGGCTCGCCGGCAGCTCGGCCCCGACCTTGCGGACTAACACCAGCACTTCGCCGGCGTTGACCTCGACGCGCTGCACGAACCACCAGTAGCCCACACCGGCGGCCACGAGCAACACGACCAACGCGGGTAGGGCCAGGATCGGGTGACCGCCCGGCGAGCGCCGAACGGCCCCCGAATAGGCGTCTCCTCTTCCGGGTGGCGGTGTCACGATCGGCATGGCTGCACTCCCTGTTCCCAAACCCTCGATGCGATCAGTCCAACTTCTGCCCGCAGCGCCCGCAGAACCGCGCGTTAGGCGGGTTGACCGTCCCGCAGTCGGCGGCCCGGCAGACGCGCTCCGGCCGGCGCGACGGCGGCCCCGTCGTCCGCCCGATGAGCACGGCGGCCACAATGACCAGGCCCACCAGCAGAATGATCGTGATTATTGTTGGTCCGGCCACGCTCATGTCCACGCCTTCGTTGGACCATAGCATACCGCGCGGGCGCCGCGCGGCGCTTACAAAGCCGGACCGAATTCGGAACGCGCCCGTCTACCCGTTCACCAGCCGCATCATCTCCGGCGTGTAGCGTTCGCCGGCGGCGGCATTGAGCGGAAAAACGGCGTCGATCTGGCCCAGCTCATCGGGCGAGAGGCGGACCTCCAGCGCGCCGACGTTCTCCTCCAGGTACTGGAGCCGCTTGGTGCCCGGGATCGGGATGATCTCCGGGCCCTGCGCCAAGACCCACGCCAGCGCGAGTTGCGACGTAGTGCAGCCCTTTTGCCGGGCAAGCTGCTCGATGCGCGCGACCAGCGCGAGGTTCTTCGCGAAGTTCGCCCCCTGAAAGCGCGGCACGGTCCGTCGCCAGTCGTCTTCGGCCAGGTCCTCGAATCGCTGCAAGCGGCCGCTGAGAAAGCCGCGGCCGAGCGGGCTGTAAGCGACCAGCGCGATGCCCAACTCGCGGCAAGTCGGCAGTGCCGTCGCCTCGGGGTCGCGTGTCCACAGCGAGTACTCGTTCTGGAGGGCCGCGATCGGGTGCACGCGGTGTGCTCGCCGAAGCGTCTCCGGCGAAGGTTCCGACAGGCCGAGATAGCGTACCTTTCCAGCCGCCACCAACTCGGCCATCGCGCCCACGGTGTCCTCGATGGGCACCTGCCGATCGACGCGGTGTTGGTAGTACAGGTCGATGTGATCTACGCCGAGGCGCTGGAGGCTGCCGTCGCACGCGGTCTTTACGTACTCGGGCCGGCCGTTGACGCCGCGGGCCACCACGTTGTGCGGGTCGCGGACGATACCGAACTTGGTGGCGAGGAAGACGCGGTTCCGGCGGCCGGCGAGGGCCCGGCCGACGAGCCGCTCGTTGGTGTGCGGGCCGTACATGTCGGCGGTGTCGAGGAAAGTTACGCCCAGGTCGATGGCGCGCTGGATGACGCGCAGCGACTCGGCGTCGTCGCGCGGTCCGTAGAAGTCGGACATCCCCATGCAGCCCAAGCCCAACGCGGAAACCTGCGGGCCGTTCTTACCCAAGCGTCGCGTTTGCATAGTTGATCTCCTTCGGCACGTCACCCGCCAATACGGTATCCGCCCGCGGGGACGGAAACCAGCGCACCGAGTCCGATATGCGGCCGCCGGGGTTTCAGAATCCGCAGGCAAAGCGTTACGATAAGCGCTGGAGGACCAGCGCGTGCTAACCACCAAAACGCGGCAGGCGATCAAGGGGGTGGGGCTGATTGTTGCCGTCGTCCTGTCGGTGGCCGACGGCGAGACCCGGGGCGACGGCTTCAAGGCAAACGGCGCCATCGACGTTGGGTTGGCCGTGACCGTGGCTCGGCACCACCTCCTGCGCTCGGAGACGGCGGGGACGTTCACGTTGGGCGGTGCCCGAGCGATTTGCGATCCCGCGACCGGAGCGGTGCTGTGCTACTGCTTCGATTTGCAGCCGCGCGGGTATGTGGTCGTGTCCGGCGCGACGAGCCTGCCGCCGGTCATCGCGTACTCATTCACCAGCGAGGCCGGCTCCGACACCGAGTCCGGCAACCCGCTGATCGACCTGCTCAGATGGGACCTGGGGCTGCGTCTCGATCAGGTGGACCGGCTGCCCGCTGCGGTCGCCGCCGAGCAGCGCGCCGCGTGGGGCGAGTACCTCGCCGGCGTTCCGCGGACGCTCGCGAGCCGTGATTTTGAGCAATGGCCGCCGGCAGGCTCGACGCCGACGGGTGGCTGGGTGTTGACCAACTGGTCGCAAGACCCGAACTACAGCAGCCTGTGCCCGCTCGACCATGTCACTCACCAGCACAGCTTCGCCGGCTGTCCGGCGGTTGCCATGGCGCAGATCGTAAACTACCACGCCCGGCTCAATCGCACGCACTTCAACGACACGGACGACTATTACCACAGCTACCAGAACAACTACTATTGGATCGACAATAGCTACGCTTCGTGGGGGTTTCCTTCGTTCCCGCAACTGAACGCGCATCTGGACGCGCTGTTCGACAATTACTTTTTTGGCACGACACCGTCAATCACGCGCGAGGCGGCGCTCGTGTTTGCCTGCGGGACGGCCGCGAAGCAGGTCTATAGCGCGTCCGGTTCGGGGACGTTCAGCGTCTCACAAGCGCTGGACGCGTATCAGCGGTTCGGCTGCGATACCGCGGTATTGCTCGATGCGAACACACCCGATCTGCAGGTGCGCCTGTCGAAGAACATGATGAGCGCGCATCCGGCCCACCTGGCAGTCGTCAATGCGGGCTGGACGGCCGGGCATAACTTGGTCATGGATGGCTACAACACGGACGGGTACTACCACCTCAATTTCGGCTGGGGCGGGAGCTACAACGGCTGGTACCTGCTGCTCGTCGGCCTGCCCTACCAATTGACCGTCATCGAGGGCGTGATCGCCGACATCATGGTCGACGAGTGCACGCCGATGGACTGCAACTGCGACGGCGTGGTCGCTTGGAGCGATTTCGGCTACTTCCGCCAGGTCCTGGCCGGTCCGGCGGTGACGTACAGCGCTCCCGGCGGCCGGGCGTTCGACGCCAACGGCGACGGCGACGTCGATCTGGACGATTTTCGCGTCTTCCAGGCGGCGTACAACCAGCCGGGGTCGTGACGGGCGGTTTCAGGTTACTTGGCGCGCCGGCGTTTCTTCCGCGGCGCATCGGCAGGAACGTCGACGACGATCTCCTCGGGCGGGATCGCGACCACGCGGCCGTTCTGCCAGACGATAAGGGGGTGGCCCAGTCGCTTGTGCAAGTCGCGGGCCTTGCGGGCCGCGCGACGCAGCGCCTCGTCGATCAGCACCCCATCGCGGAAAACCTGCATGATGCTCGTCCGCTTGGGCCGTTTCACTGACCGGCTCTTCTCATGCGCTGCCATGTCGGTCTGTCCAGTACTCGGATTTTCTCGTTGCGGCTGCCCTCGGCCATAAGCCGTGGCCCCGGCGGTTCCGAATTATCATACACGCGCCAGACTGCGGCCAGGGACTGATACAACTCGAAGAAGTTGCGGAGTCCCGCCGCGTAGCGCTGCCGGACGGTTCGCTCGGGCACGGCGTGGCCGCCCATGCGCACACGTTCTGCCACACGCTGGACAGCAGTATCACCGTTCGGCAACCACAGGAAGATAAGTTGGACTTGGTAACCCTTGGCGGTCAACTCGGCTAGGAAGCGGGCGTATGATCGGCTCGCAAGCGTCGTCTCAAATGCGAAGCTGACACGCGCACCAGCCAGAACATGCATGCGTTCCAACATGAGCCGCGCCGCCAGCAGCGCTACTGCATCGGGATCAAAGCCTGACAGTCCCTGGGCAATAACGTCAGGGTTAACATACTCCGTGACGCTGAGGGCGTCTTTCAGCAACTCGGGTGCCGCCGTAGTCTTTCCCGCTCCATTGGGGCCGGCGAGCACAACGACGTTGGACGCGCACCTGGCCATTTCCAGCCACCTCAGTCGGCAGCGCACCGGCCGCGACCGAACGGACCGGCGCAGAGTTCGTGCCGCGCGTCACGGATAGATTCTGCCCATCATCCGCGCGTACGGTATCGTCTCCCGAATGTGCTTCAGCCCGCAAATCCACGCCACCGTCCGCTCCACGCCCAGCCCGAAGCCGCCGTGGGGGACGGTGCCGTAGCGACGGAGGTCGAGGTACCACTCGTAGTCGGCCTCTTTGAGCCCATCCTCCTTCAACCGCTCCAGCAGCACGTTCAGATCGTCCTCGCGCTGGCTGCCGCCGATGATCTCGCCGTAGCCCTCGGGCGCGAGCAGGTCGAGGTTGTTGACGATGCGGGGGTCGTCGGCGTTGCGCTTCATGTAGAATGCCTTGCACGCCCGCGGGTAGTGCGTGACAAACACCGGCTTCTCGTGCAGGCGGGCGATGATGGTCTCGTCGGAGCCGCCGAGGTCGCTGCCCCACTCGAAGTTCGCCGCCAGCTCGATGTGGTGCGGAATGTTGTGGACGGCCTCCTCCTGGTCGGCCAGTTCATCGCGCGCGTCCATGATCTCCTGCGCCAGCTTGTCGGCTTTCCACTCCTTGACGCCGGCGGCGGTCCGCTCGGCCTCCTTGTCGGCGATGAGCTTCGTCAGTTCCGCGACGCGGGCCTTCGCCTGTTCCAAATCCGCGATCAGCATCTGTCGCACGCGGTCGCTGTGCAAAATCTCCGCGGCCTGCGAGTACGTGAGGCGGTAGAACGGCTTGCGGACGGCTTCGAGCTTCGCCAGGTCGCGGCCGAGCATCTCCAGCTCCGTCCGCCGCTCGCGCAGGCACTTCCGCACGACGAACTCGACGAAGTCCTCGGCCAGCGCGATCACATCGTCGATGTCGGCGTAGGCGATCTCCGGTTCGACCATCCAGAACTCGGTCAGATGCCGGCGGGTCTTGCTTTTCTCGGCCCGGAACGTCGGGCCGAAGCAGTAGACCTTGCGGTGGGCCATCATCGCAGCCTCGACGTAAAGCTGCCCGGTCTGCGCGAGGTACACCGGCTCGCCGAAGTAATCGACCGCGAAGAGCGTCTGCGCCCCCTCGCCGGCCGCCGGGGCGAAGATCGGCGTGTCGATCAGAATGAAGCCGTGCTCGTTGAAATACTGGCGGATGCCTTCGACGACGGTGTGACGCACGCGGAGGATCGCCCACTGCCGCTGCGAGCGGAACCACAGGTGGCGGCGCTGCATCAGGAACTCGACGCCGTGGGCCTTGGGTGTGATCGGGTAGCCGGCGGCGTTCTGGACGATGACGACGTCGCTCACCGCCAGCTCATGGCCGCCGGGGCTGCGCGGGTCGGCGCGGACGGTGCCGGTGACGGCGAGCGAGGACTCTTGCCCCAGTCGCCGGGCGGTTTCGAAGAGGCCCGCGGTCGCGTCCGTTTTTTCGAGGACGCACTGGCACAGGCCGGTGCCGTCGCGCACGACAAGGAACATGAGCTTGCCGCTGGAGCGGCTGTTGTACAGCCAGCCGCGGAGCGTTACCGTTTGGCCGACATGCTGGGACAGCTCACAGATCGTTGCGGAGGTCGCCATGGCGCCGGTTCCTTTGTGCTCGGGGTCGAATGGCGGGTTAGTTTACGGGTGCCGGGCGCCGGCGTAAAAGGCGTCGTCCTGCTCGCGTTGCTGGCGACGGCGCTCGGCGGCTGTGCGGCCCCGGCCCGGCCCGGCGTACGCATCGCGCTCGCCGGGGCCCAGATGCCGGTCGAGCTGGTCGAATCGTGGCTGCACGACTCCACCGCGCGCGGCTTCGCGGTCACGCAGGTCTCGCCGGTATACCTGTCGCAGCACGGGTTCGACAACCTGGCCAAAGGCGCGTGCGACATTGCGTGCACGGATCGGCTGCTCACCGGGCGCGAGCTGGCGAAGTTCGGTGACCGGGAGGTGCGCGGCTGCCGCATCGCCTTCTATGGCTACGCGCTGTACGTGAATCCGCAGAACCCGCTCGACGCGATATTCGCGAAGCACGTCAGGCTTGTTTTCCAAGGGAAGATCAAGGACTGGCACGAGCTGGCCGGCGACCAGATTCCGGACTGGCAGGGGCCGATCGCGCTGTACGGCCCGCCGAAGAGCACGCGCGCGGGCAGCGTCCTGAGCCCGCTCGCGAAGATCTGGTTCGCCGACGCGACGTGGACAGTCGTGGATTCCGACGCGGAGATCGTCGCGAAGGTGGCGGAGGACCCGTACGCCCTGGGGTTCGCGAGCATCGGGTACGACCAGGACGTGCGCTACCTGGGGCTGCGCATGGAACGCATCGGCGCCCCGGCGTTTCCAGCGCTGGAGGCCATCGAGTCCGAGCAATACGGGCTGGCGAAAGTGATCTACGTCTACTTCCTCGCGCCGCCCAGCCCCGCCGTGCAGGCCGTTGTCGATTACCTGCAGAGCGACGCGGGTCGGGCGGCCATCGAGTCCACCGACATGTGGGCCGTCCCGGCCGAACGCGCCGCGGTGCCACCGCCGCAATGAACGCTGCCCTGCGGATCCGTGAGCTGCGCATCTACCGCCTGTCGATCCCCATGCGCGTGCGCTTCGAGCACGCGGCCGCGGCCCGCGACGTCGCCGACCCGGTCATCGTCGCGCTCGTCCCGGCGGCGCCGTACGCCCATCTAGCGGGCTACGGCGAGACGTTGGCGCGCGCGTACGTCACGGGCGAGACGGCCGAGTCGGTCGTCGACGACGCGACGCACGTTTTCGCTCCGCACCTGTCCAACTACAGCGTGACCAGCTTCGTCGAAGCGCTCGAGGTCGCCGAGGCGTTGCCGCAGCAGGTCGGCGGCCGGGTGGTGACCGCGACACGGGCCGCCGTCGAGCTGGCCCTCCTCGACCTGGCGTGCAAGGCCTTTGGGCGACGCCCCGCCGACATTGCGGGCTGGATGGGGCTCGTCGGCTTCGGCCACCCGGGGTGCGCAGCCACGGCGCGCTACTCGGGCGTGGTCGTGGGCCGCACGCGGCGCCGGCTCCAGGGCTTCCTGCGCTTGCAGCGCGCCTACGGCCTGCGCGACTTCAAGCTCAAGGTCGCCATCGCCGGCTGGGAAGAGCGCCTGGCCTGGGCCTACCGCGTGCTCCGGCGGCCGATTGAAGCCCAAAGGGCCACGTTGCGGGTCGATGCGAACGCCGGCTGGTCGCTGGTCGAGGCCAACGAGGCGATTGTGCTGCTCGAAGAGCACGGCGTATGTGCGCTGGAGCAGCCGCTGCCGGAGTCCTACGACGCCGACCTGCCCTACCTCGCCGAGCAGACCGCGTGCCATCTGATCGCCGATGAGTCGCTGCTCACCAGCGAGGATGCACAGCGTCTGATCGCAGCCGGCGGCGTGCACGTGCTCAACGTCCGGATCGCCAAGAACGGCGGGCTGATGCCGAGCCTGCGGATCGCGCGGTTGGCACTCGCGGCCGGACTGGATGTGCAGCTCGGCTGCATGGTCGGCGAAACGAGCATCCTGACCGCGGCGGGGGCGGCGTTCCTCGAAATCTGCCCCCACGTGCGGTTTGTCGAGGGCGGATTCGGGACGCTGCTCCTGCGGGAAGACGTGACGCGCCGCCCGTGGCGTTTCGGATTCGGCGGCCGGATGCGACCGCGCCGGGGGCCGGGGTTCGGCGTCGATGTCGATCCCGCCGCGCTGGAACGGCTGTCAGTCGATCATGCCCGCGTGGCCCCGCTGTAACGCGTGCCCCCCGTCTATGAAACCGGGCCCGTCAAGGGCGAAGAACACGGAGTGATCCGCGCACGGCGACTACAACAGCCACACCGCGAAGACGATCGACGCCGGCAGGAGCGCAAGTGCCGCGACATCGCACCGACCGAAAGTGACTTCGCGCGAAAACGTGCGCTGCGGGTGCAGCCCGAACGCGCGGCCTTCCATCGACAGCGCCAGCGCGTGCGCCGCACGCAGCGCGGAGGTCAGCAGCGGCAGCGACAGGTGCCGCAGCAGCAGCCACCACCGCCGCGGGCCGCGCGCGTCGTATGCGACCCCGCGGGCCAGTTGCGCGCGGTACACGTGGTGGGCCTCGACGCGGAACACCGGCGCCAGGCGCAGCGCGGTCGCTAGCGCGAACCCCCACCGGCTGGGCAGCCCGATGCGCATCAGCCCGCAGGTGAGCATGACGGGCTCGGTCGTGGTTACGAACAGCGTGCTCGCGAGAATGACCGCCAGCAGCCGTCCCAGCGCCCGCACGCCCGCGATCAACCCGCCCGTCGTGATCGGCCCGAGCACCGGCGGACCGTCGCGGACGACCGCCGCCTGCGTGACAAGGATCGCCAGCCCCAGCGGCAGCCAGAACCGGATTCCGGGCAACCGCCCCGGCGTGACGCCGGAATACCACAGTAGCGCGAGCGCGGCCGCCGCGACCGCTAGCGGCAGCGCCGGCGAATTGAAGACGAATACGGCGACGGTTGCCCACAGCAGCCAGGCGAGCTTGACCACCGGGTGCAGACGATGCACTAGCGATTGACCGGGCTCGAACGTCATCCGCGTTTCCTAGGCTGATCCGGTGTCGCCCGCTGTTTCCGGCACGTACGCATCGTGCCCCAGCTCGCGCAAGCGATGAAAAGCCAGCGGCGTGGGCGCATCCACGACGATGCGCCCGCTCTCGATGAACAGCACGCGTGTGCAACTCCGCTGCACGATCCGCGGGTCGTGCGTGACCATCAGGCACGCCCCGCGACCCTGGCGCCCCGCGGCGGGCTGCTCCGGCGCTCCGTCGAGCACGCCGCGGATGGCGTCCAGCAGAAAGGTCACGTTCTCCCAATCCTGCCCCGCGAACGGCTCGTCGAGCAGCAGCAGCGCCGGCCGATGCAGCACCGCGGAAATCAGGTTGAGCCGACGTTTCTCGCCCCAACTCAGCCGGTACGGATGATCTTCCCGTCGCGCGTCGATGCCCGCTGCCTCCAGCAGGTCCGCCGCCTGCCGCTCCGCCGCCGCCCCGTCCAGCTTCAGGTAATGAACCGCGAACAGCGCCTCGCGCCACACCGTGTCGGCCACGAGCTGATGCTCGGCGTTCTGGAACACCAGCCCGACGTGCCGCGCGAGGCGCGCGACCGCCCCGGACGACACCGGCTCGCCGCCCACGCGGATCACCCCGGCGGCCGGCTTCACGAGCCCCATCAGGCAGTGCAGGAGCGTGGTCTTGCCGCCCCCGTTTGGCCCCAGCACGGCCACGATCTCGCCGGGGTGCACGCACAGGGTCACGTGGTCCAGAATGGTGCAGCCGTCCACGCGGACCGTCACGTCGGACACCTCGACCAACGGTTCTTCCGAGGCCGCGCTCGCCGGCGGGCGGGATTCCGCGGGACTCGCCGCGGCGCTCGAAGTGCGGGAAGCCGATCCGGCCACGCCGGCGGGTATATCGGCGACCACGCGACCGCCCTCCAGGCAGACCAGCCGCGGCTTGTGCGGCATGAGCTGCGTGAGCTTGTGCTCGATGATCACAACCGTGAGCTTCGTCCGCTGACACAGCTCTGCGAGCGCCGCGAAGAGCGCCCGCGAGGCTTCCGGATCGAGGCTGGCCGTCGGCTCGTCCAGCACGAGCGCCGCGGGTCGCCCAGCGATCATCGAAGCGACGGCGACGCGCTGCTTCTCGCCGCCGGAGAGCGTCGCCAGGCTGCGTGCACGTAACGGCGCGATACCTAGCAGGTCGAGCGCAGCGGCGCTGGCGCGGCGGATCTCATCCAGCGGCCAGCAGCGATTCTCCATGCCGAAAGCGACCTCGTCGCCGACCGTGAGTGCCGCAAAGTGGGCGTCGGGGTTCTGCTGCACAAGGCCGATGGTCTCGGCGACGCGGTGCAACGGCGTGGTCGTCACGTCGCGACCGTCCACGAGTACGCGTCCGCGCCCATGGCCAGCGTGCCGCCCGATCAGCAGTCCGCACATCGCAAACGCCAGCGTGCTCTTGCCCGAGCCGCTGGGGCCGGTAATGGCCACGAATTCCCCCCGCCGGATCGTCAGCGACACGTCGCGCAGGGCCGGTGCAGGCGTGTCGGCGAACTGCCAGCCGAAGTGATCGAGACGCACGATTGTGCCGTCGCCCCGCCCGACCTCCTCCACCACTGATAGTGTCGTCAGCCTCTCCGCGATGTCGCCGGCCGTGGCAGCGCCTACGACCCCCGCGCGACGGAGCGTCTGCACGAGCCACCAGCCGAGCACGCCGGCCAGCACGACGCCGCTGGCGAACGCGATCGTTGCAAACAGCGCGAGCCCGCCGCGCACCATGCCCTTGTTGGGCAATGACGCGCTGACCGCGCCCACGAGAATGTAGCTGGCTGACCCGAAGCCGCCGGTCAGCAGGTAAGCCAGACGGCGGTTGAAGCGGCTGAGTGGGAACCAGACGAGGTCCACGACCAAGCCCTCGACGGCCGAGTAGGCCAGCGGGAACAGGCCGGCTGGATTGCCGGACAGAAGCTCAACCGCGCCCTTGAGCAGGCCGGTGGCCGTGGCGGCGCCAGGCTTGGGGATGATGGCGGCGGCCACGACGAGCCACAGCACATGAATCCCGGCGAGGGCTTGCCCGCCGCCGGGGAAAGGGAAGACGGCGCGGAGGGTCTGGCGAAACATGCCGACGGTGCTGCTGGTGATGCCGCCGAGCGCGGCCAGGGCGGCGATGACCAGCAACTCGTGCAAGGTGAAGAAATGCGCACGGCGTTGGTCCATAGTCGCGACGCCCAGCACAGGCGACGAGCCTGTGGCGGCGGGTATTGTACGCCGGCCTGAGCTGTGGCACTGCGTGACTCGGCGGCCGGCAACGCTCGTCGATTGACGCGGGCGGGTCGGGGCCTATGATGCTCCGTCGCGATACTAAGGCCGGCCCCCATCGTCTAGAGGCCTAGGACACCGGCTTTTCAAGCCGGCGACACGAGTTCGAATCTCGTTGGGGGCGTTGGCAGCAAAGGCCCGCGTCCAGCCGGGAAAAACGCGGCCGCGCGGCTTTACAAAGCCGCTTCCGTGTAGATAAACTGCCCTGTCTTGCGCCAACATGGGCCCGGTGCGGGCCTATGGGCGTTCGAGCGCCAGACGACGGCCCGCTGAGGAGCAGACCCGGCGGGCGCGGTATCGGCTGCCGAAGGGATACGCGCCTAGTGAGTCCCGTGACATTGGACCGTGGCTGAATCCAGTACTATTCGCCGGATCGCAGTCGGAGCCGACCATGGGGGCTACGAGTTCAAAGAGGCGATCAAGGCGCACCTCCAGCAGCGCGGGCTCGCGGTCGAAGACTGTGGCACGAATAGCACGCAACCCGTTGATTACCCGTTGTTTGCGCGGCTCGTCGCGCAACGGGTTTCGGACCGCCAGGCCGAGCGCGGGATCATGGTGGACCGGGCCGGGATCGGCTCGGCCATGGCCGCCAACAAGGTGCCGGGCGTGCGGGCGGCGTTGTGTTACGACCTGTCCACGGCCCGCAACAGCCGGGAGCACAACGACGCGAACGTGCTGACACTCGGAGCCGGCCTGGTCGGGCCTGACCTGGCGCTCCAGATCGTCGACTTGTGGCTGGCGACGGAGTGCACGGCCGAAAGACACCTGCGGCGCGTGGCGATGATCGAGCCCGGGCGGCCGGCCGACAAAACGCCGGCCCAGCGTCCGGAGAAGAGCGCCGAAAAGGCCCCAGAGAAAAGCATGGATCAACTGACCGAGAAGGACATCGAGCGCATCACCCGGCGGGTCGCCGAGCTTTCGGGCGGCGCGGCAGGCGGCGCGGCCGCCGGCGTGACGGCCGCAGCGAGCTCCGCGTGCGCGTCGAACTGTGCGAATCCGGCGTGCGTGTACTGCCAGGCCTGTGCCCAGGCGAATCCGGAGTACCTGCGGGAACTCGTCGGGATGGGCGCGGCCCGCGTCGGTCACGTGTCGGGAGCAGGATCGCTTCCGCAGGATTTGGCGGCGTACATCGACCACACGCTGCTCAAGCCCGACGCGACGCCGAAGCAGGTGAACGACTTGTGCACCGAAGCGCTGCAATACAAGTTCGCGAGCGTGTGCCTCAACCCGTGCTACGTGCGGCTGGCGGCCGACCGATTGAAGGGCTCCGGCGTCAAGGTCTGCTCGGTCGTGGGATTCCCGCTGGGGGCGCACGTGCCGGAGGTCAAGTCGCTCGAAGCTCGCCGAGCGATCCGTGACGGGGCCGAAGAGATCGACATGGTGATCAACGTCGGCGCACTGAAGGGCGGCGACGACGAGCTGGTCTATCGGGACATTCGGGGCGTGACGCTGGCCTGTTTGGACGGCGGCGCGATCTGCAAGGTGATTATCGAAGCCGCGCTGCTGACAGACGAAGAGAAGGTGCGGGCGTGCCTGGCCGCCAAGCGTGCGCGGGCCGATTTCGTCAAAACGTCCACCGGCTTCGGGCCCGGCGGCGCGACGGCGCACGACGTGGCGCTGATGGCGGGGGCCGTTTGCGGTACGAAGATGGGTGTCAAAGCGGCGGGCGGAATCCGTAGTTTCGAGGACGCACAGGCGATGATCCGGGCCGGGGCGACCCGCCTGGGCGCCAGCGCCAGCGTGCGGATCATTAAGGAATCGAAAGGTCTGACGATCTCGGGGAATTAGCGAGCGAGGCGCGTATGGGCAAGGTAGATCTGCGGGCGTACGTTTTTCTGGACAGCCTTCAGCCCCAGTATGCGGCGTTCCTGGGCACCGTGGCGCAGGGCTACCTGCCAATCGCGGGGCAGGCGGCCTTGTTCGTGGAGATTTCGCCGGGCATCGAGATCAACCGCATCACGGACATTGCGCTGAAGTCGACGCGCGTGACGCCGGGGATGCAGATCATCGAGCGCTTGTACGGGATGCTGGAGATTCACTCGGACTCGCAGGCCGACGTGCGGCAGGCGGGCCGGGCCATCCTCAGCGCCCTCGACCTGAAAGAGGACGACCGGATCAAGCCGACCGTGGCTTCGAGTCAGGTCGTCCGCCGGCTGGACGACTACCAGACGCAGCTCATCAACCGGACGCGGCACGGCAACATGATCCTGCCCGGGCAGACGCTGTACATTCTCGAATGCGAGCCGGCGGCGTATTCTGCCCTGGCGGCCAACGAGGCGGAGAAAGCCGCCCACATCAACATCCTCGAGGTCCGCTCGTTCGGCAGCTTCGGCCGGCTCTACCTCGGCGGGGAGGAACGCGACATCGACGTGGGCTACCGGGCCGCCGTCCAAGCGGTCGAGAGCGTGAGCGGCCGCAAGCCCGAAGAGAAAAAGCGAGTATAGTCCCAGCGCACGCAACGCGAATTTGAATAGGAGTTAACGCGAAGATGGCAGAAGCACTAGGCATGATTGAAACACGCGGCTTTCCGGCGATGGTCGAAGCCGCCGACGCCATGGTCAAAGCGGCGAAGGTCGAGCTGGTCTCGTACGAGAAGACCGGCGGCGGATACGTGACGGCGATCGTGCGCGGCGATGTCGCGGCCGTGAAGGCCGCCTGCGACGCGGGGCAGACGGCTGCCGCCCGCGTCGGCGAGATCATCGCCGTCCACGTGATCGCGCGTCCGCACACGAACGTCGACCTGGTGTTGCCGCTGGGCCGCGCGGATCAGGCGCGGGCCGAACGGCAGCACAACTAGCCACGCGGCGTCACTGCACCGGCGTTGCCGACGAGCCAACCCGACCTTGATTCGGGTGCGGCGCGCCGGCCGCCGCAAGCGGTGTGCAGGCGTGGCCGGTGCGCGGCTGTGGACTTGCCCGGCGCTCCCTGGCGCCGGCCGGGACCTGACGGCGGAGTCTTGCGATGTTACTTGCGAAAGTGGTGGGCACGGTCGTCTCGACCAGAAAAGAGCCCAGCATGGACGGGCTGCGCTTCATGCTCGTCCAGCCGGTCGACCTGAACGGGAAACCGACGGGGCCGCACGTGGTCGCCGTGGACGCAGTCGGGTCGGGTATCGGCGAGTACATCCTCTTCGCCACCGGCAGCTCCGCGCGACAGACGCAGATGACCGACAAGCGTCCGTGCGACGCGGTCATCATGGCGATCGTGGACAACTGGGAGGTGCGCGGCGAGATCAAGTACCACAAGGGCACCGAGGAGACCAAGCACCGGCAGACGGAGTGGCAAGGGGCCTGAGCCCCCCTCCCTCTTAGGGAGGGGCCGGGGGAGGGTCAGTGCAACCGCGTACGCCGACCGAGAATCGCAACATGGCTGAATTGACCGACCAACAAGTAGACGAGATCGCACGGCGGCTCATGCAGCGGCTTTCGCCGGCCGCGGCTTCTGCGGGCGGGAGTGCACCGGCGCCCGCGCCGGCAGCGCGTGCAGCCGGCGGCCCATCCGCAGCTCCCGTTGCCCCGGGCGTGTTTACGGATCTCGACGCGGCGGTCAAAGCGGCCGCGCAGGCGTTTGCGGCGCTGGACGCCATGAGCCTGGCAATCCGCGACAAGATCATCGCGAGCATCCGGGAGTCGATGCTGACCCACGCCGAGGCCCTGGCCCGGGAGGCGCAGGCCGAGACGGGCATGGGGCGTTGGGAAGACAAGCTGGTCAAAAACCGGGTGGTGGCCCGGAAGACGCCCGGCACCGAGGCGCTCGTGCCCGAAGCCAGGAGCGGGGACGACGGCCTGATGTTGATGGAACGAGCGCCGTTCGGCGTGATCGGGTCCATCACCCCCTGCACCAACCCCACCTCCACGATCATCTGCAATACGATCGGGATGGTTGCGGCGGGCAACGCGGTCGTCTTCTGCGTGCACCCGACCGCCAAGACGGTTTCCATTCACAACGTCGCGCTGCTCAACGAGGCGATCCTGCGCGCCGGCGGCCCGCCGAACCTGGTGTGCACGATCACCGAGCCGTCGATTGCGGCGGCCCAGGCGGTCATGAAACACCCGGGCATTCGCCTGCTGGTGGTCACGGGCGGCGAGGGCGTGGTGCACGCGGCGATGCAGAGCGGCAAGCGGGCGATCTGTGCCGGACCCGGCAACCCGCCGGTCGTCGTCGATGAAACGGCCGACATCGCCCTGGCCGCGCGGGGGGTCGTCCGCGGCGGTTCCTTCGATAACAACGTCATCTGCGTCGACGAGAAAGAGACGTTTGTGGTGGAGTCGGTGGCCAACGAGTTGCTGGCCGCCATGAAGCAGAACGGGGCCGTGGTGCTCGACGCGGCCCAGTCCCGGCAGATGGAGAACGTGATCTTCAAGGAGCGGCACGGGCCGTGGGCCGCGGGCGTGGTGAACAAGGAGCTGATCGGCAAGAACGCGGGGATGATCCTCGGCCTGATCGGGGTCAGCGCGGGGGACGACGTGCGGCTGGCGGTGATGGACGTGCAGGCGAGCCACCCGCTGGTGTGGACGGAGCAGATGATGCCAGTCATGCCCGTCGTGCGGGTCGCCAACGTGGACGAGGCCATCGACCGGGCCCTCGCGACCGAGGGCAAACGCCGGCACACCGCGGTCATGTACTCCCGCAACATCGAGAAGCTCAGCCGCATGGCGCGGCTGTGCAACTGCAGCATTTTCGTGAAGAACGGCCCGGCCTACGCCGGCCTGGGGGCCGGTGGCGAGGGCCACTCGTCGTTCACGATCGCCAGCCCGACCGGCGAAGGTCTGACCGGGCCGCGCAGCTTCTCGCGCGAGCGGCGTTGCGTGGTCGTCGACCAGTTCAGAATTATATGAACACACCCCCCGCCATCGCCGTCTTCGAGTTCGACAGCATTCCCGTCGGCGTGTGCGCCGCGGACGCGATGGTGAAGAAGGCGCGGATCGACGTGCTGCGCATCGGCACGGTGCAGCCGGGCAAGTACATCATCCTCATCGGCGGGACGGTCGGGGACGTGGGCGAGTCGCGCCGCGAAGGTCTGCGCGTCGGCGGCGAGCGGGTCACGGACGAGATTTTTCTCCCCGACGTGCATACGCAGGTATTCGCGGCCGTCGGCGGGCACCGGCAGGACAACGCAGGCGACGCCCTCGGTATCATCGAAACGTCGGCGATTCCGATCAACGTGGCCGCCGCCGACAAGGCCGTGAAGACCGCGCAGGTGACGATCGTCGAGATCCGGCTCGGGGACGGGTTGGGCGGCAAGGGCATCACGATGTTGACCGGCCTCGTGCACGACGTGCAGGCCGCGATCGCGGCGGGGATCGCCATCGCGGATCGGCCCGGCGTCACGACCCGCCACACGGTGATCCCAATCCAGGATCGCGAGCTGCGGGCGCGGATTCAGGCCGCGACGGAGCTTTATCCGAGCGGCGACGGGACGCGGGATCAGCCAACCGCCGGAAAACGTGCGAGCAGGAGATAGGCGAACGCCATGCTGTTGGGCCGGGTGATTGGAACCGTGGTGCCGTGCGTGGTCTGCGAGGGCCTGACGGGCGTGCCGTTTCTGGTCGTCCAGCCGCTGGACCGCAACGGGAAGCCGAAGGGCGAACCGGTCGTCGCCGCCGACTCGACCCGCATGGCCGGCCCCGGCGAGCTCATCACGTACGAGGGCGGGCGCGAAGCCGCGCTGGCCCTGGACCCGTGGTTTGTGCCGGTGGACCACACGATCGTGACCATCGTGGACCAGGTCAGCCGCGAAGGGTGGCCGCAGCCATGATCCTCGGACGCGTCAAAGGCGAGGTGGTCGCCACGATCAAGCACCCGGTGTATGCCAACCGCCGGATGCTGATGCTCGACCGGATCGGACCGGACGGGCAGGAGCTGGGTGGGTACTTGGTGGCGATCGACTCGGTGGACGCCGGCGTGGGGCAGATCGTGCTGGTGATCGACGAGGGCAATTCGGCCCGGCAGGTGATCGACGATCCAACGGCCCCGGTCCGCTCCGTGATCATCGGCATCGTGGACGAGATCACGGTTGATCCCGCCGCGGCCGGTACGTAGCATTCGCTTCCGCGGTCCCGGCAGTGCTACGAGCGACGTAGGGTGCGTCCTCGACGCCCCGCGTACGCTGCGAGATGTAGGGTGCGTTTTCGACGCACCATCTAGGCTGTGAGCATGCCCCAGCCGACACCCCTGTCGCAGGCTCTCCACGATCTGGCCGAGCTCATCGACACGTGCGCGGTCCAGCAGGGGCAGTACCACATCGTGCGGGGCAGCGCAATCCAGGAGCTTGAAAGGCGGGCCCGCCGGGTCCTCGAAACGATGGCCGCGGCCCAACTCGGACCCGGCCCGGCCGGACAATTGGAGCCGCGCAGCCCGGTGCACCAAGCCCACCAAGAGGCGGCGCGCCTGGAGCGCGGGGCGAAGGATGCGTCCAGTTGCGGCGTGGACGTGCGGCTCGGAGCTTCGCCCGCGGCCCTGCACGAGCTGTTCGAGCGTGCGGCCCGCGAAACCGGAGGAAAGTCCGCCAAGCCAAAGCAGCGGGCGGCGGATGAGCAGGGGGCGAAACGGCGGGCACGGCCGGAACGCACGCCGCCCGGGCGGGGAAGCGTCCGGCCGCCGCGTGCCGTCCGGCGGGTTCCGAAGCACCTGGAAATGATGGGCAAGGCGGCCAAGCTGTCCGAGCTGATCCAAAGAGAGCTTCAGGACAACGTGGGGCGCACGATCACCGAGATGTGCCAGACTGTGGGGGTCAGCCGCGAGACGTTTCAGAACTCGAAACACTTCCGAGCCGCCCGTTTGGCCTGGGGGAACCTGAGAGATACACGCCGCTCGCAATGAGGGTGCCGACCCGGGGGAGTACTTGCAGGGCCGGGTAGTGTGAAGCTATTTCTGACTATAATATAACTTGTATTATGACTATCATTGTATACATAACATCTTGTTCTACAGAATATTATGCACAACCTGTGCCATAGTGCATGACTTAATACTGACACTATTTCATTGTCGCCTGCGTTCTTTGCATGGCCGCGGAACCGCCGAACCAGCCGGCGGCGGCATGGCCCCCGGCGCGTGAATCAGGGCTTCGCCCCTCCCACGCCCTGCCCGCACTCCGAACAGCGGCCGCTGACGTTGCCAGTCAGATCGTACCCACACTTGCCACACCGACCATCTCCAGGAGGACGGCGCCGAAGCGACGACCACAAGACGATCGCGCCGGAAGCGGGGACCACGACGACGCTAAGCGGAACCGTGAACGTCAGCGAGAAGGGGCGCCACCACCAAAAGACCCAAGGCCAGTCGGCGATCACGAGCGAGTAGCGCCCGTCCCAATTCATGCCACAGTCAAAACCGTCGTTGCAGAACCACTTGTCGCCTATCCCAGGCGGCTCCCCGCACCGGAATCCGAACCGTCCGCCTTCTATACGCACGTCCCAGGAGCGTCCATTTCCTAGATCGCACCACCAACCGCCAGAAGCCAACCACAGTGAGAACAGAACGCCGGTGGCAACGAGCGCCCTTCGCGTCGGTCTGCGCGGAACCTGTTTTGAAGCCCAACTCATGTAGCGCGTCCGCCTCCGTCGCACAAATCTCTTGCATCAGTCGTCAATGCCCTTGCTCAAGCGCTCCCGCCGAGCAGTGGCCCTGCCGTAATGTCGGACGGCCACGCGCTTCTCGTGCCGAACGCGGACGGGCCGCACTTGCCGTCGCTATCGTGCCAGTACGTCCACGCCATCTTCGCATCCCGCCTGCGCCGTGGCCCTGCCCGCCCGCCCCCCGCAGGCCAAGCCGAACCAGCCCCGCCCAGCATACCGTCCCTGCTCCATGCCCGGCCAACCCCTCCCCGCGCCCCGCCCCGCCGCCCCTTACTCCCTCACCAGTTTTCCGCCCCTCCACACCGCTCCCGCGGCCGTCCCCGTTTGCCGTCGGCCTCTGCGCCCTCGACCCGGCTTTTGTCCGGAATACCAGGAGTAAGTCTGCGTTTTCTCTGTGTCTCTGTGCCCCTGTGGTTGTCCTCTTTTCCGCCAGAATCCGCCGAAATCGCGCAGCCGCCCGCCTAAGTCCGCCACCGGCCCGCTTTTCTCCCCGCCGCCCCGTTTCTTGTTCTATACTATCTAGTGATTACGGCGCTCGCCTTGTGCGCGCCCGTCGCCTGAAGACGGAGAGCCTATCGCCCAAGCCCAGGACGCGCCTGCCCACGCCGTTGCCTCGCCGCTCTTGGTGCGCCCGCGTTTCAAGAGTCCCATTTACGACCCGTGCAAACATGATACTCTTGATACCCTTCGGCCTACGCCCTGCAATCAAGCGTATTATTGGCCACCCGGTGCGCCCCTTGATACTCTTGACCGTCCAACCTGCGCAACCACCGCCGCCTCGCCCTGCCCGATGCCCCCTCTCGGACGTGCCTTTTGCCCAGGGCGGTCACGCTGAGCCTGGAATCCGCCACCGCGCCAAAAGAGCTTTGCAACGCCGCCGCGTCGGCGGTACAAACGCTCTATACGTATGCGTGAGTTACTGACCGCTACGCTCGAACGCGAGCTTTACGATACTGCCGACCGGGTTGGGGGCTGGCCGAACCGGCCCGCCGCCCGGATCGACCTCCATTGCCATTCGACCTTCTCCCGCGAGCGGCTGCACCTCCTGCCCGGCCTGTTCTGGCACCCCTTGCTGACGCCGGAGCAGGTTTACGACCGCGCCAAGGCCCGCGGCATGGACTTCGTGACCCTCACGGACCATGACACGCTCGACGGCTGCCGGGCCCTGCTCGACCGCCGCGGGGCCCTGCCGGACTTCATCTTCGGCGAAGAGGTCTCCGTGCGGTTCCCGGAAGACCGCACGCTGATTCACATCAACGTGTACGACATCGACGAGCGGCAGCACGACGAGATTCAGCGCCGCCGCGACGATATCTACGCGCTGGTGGCCTACCTGCGGCAGATCGACAAGCTATACGTCCTGAACCACATGACGTGGACCGGTCAGCAGCGGCTGCCCAAGCCGGAGCAGATCGAAACGATGCTCGAGCTGTTCGACGTCTTTGAGGGGCTCAACGGCGCCCGCGGCTACCCGCACAACGCGCTGGTGTGGCAGGCCACGGCCGGGCACGGCAAAGTGCTGGTCGGCGGGAGCGACTCGCACACGTTCCGCATCGGGACGACCTACACGCGCACGCAGGGCGCGACCAGGCCGGAGGTTCTCGCCAGCATCCGCGCGGGCCGGGCGGTCCCCCGCGGCGCGTTCGGCACGCCGGAGAAGCTGCGCGAGGACGTTTGGCTGTCGCTGCAAAAGAACGTCGAGCGCGGGCTGGCCGAGGAGACGGGGCGCTGGCAGAGGTTCGGCTACCAGACGGTCCGCCGGGTCGGCAAGACGCTGCACCCGCTCGCGTGCCTGGGGTACCACCGTTACCAGGACCTTCTCATCCGGGGGTTCCTGCGGGCGTTGCCGGCGTGACGCCCGGACGGGTGAGCGTCATCTTAAGGGGTAGATGACAAAGGCCCTGACCTTGGGTTCAATCGGCTCGGTTTGGGTTTCGAGCGAGCCGACTGGCCAAGGAGGGCCACCGTGGATGACACCCAGATTGCCCAGCAGGTGCTGGCGACCCCCCTGGGCTCGGTGCGGATTCGGCGCGCCTATTACCGCGGTGCCCATTGCGGACAGGCGGCGTGGCCGTACGACCAGCGGGTCGGGCTGGGCGGCACGCAAGTGCGCGTGGGTCTGGCGCAGGCCGCCACGCGGCTAGGGGCGCAGGGGCCCTTCGCGCCGGCCGCCGAGACCCTGCGGCCATTGACCGGCCAACGCCTGAGCAAGCGCACCGTGGAGCGCCTGACCGAGCCGGTGGGCACGGTGGCCGCGGCGCAGGAAGCCCGGCCCGCGGCGAGCTTGGCGGACTGGCAGGCGCCCCCGGCCGAGGCCCAGCCGGAACGTTTGTACGTGGCCGTGGACGGGACGAGGGTGCCTCAGGACGATGGGTGGCACGAAGCCAAGTGCGTGACGTGCTGCTGGGACGAGCCCGACGGCACGCGGCGAGCCCGCGATGCAGTGCGGTTCGCGGAGGCGGCTCGATTCGTGGCGTTGGCGTGGGCGCTGGCCGGTCGCTGCGGACTGGAGACCGCGCAGCCGGTGGTTCTGCTGGGGGATGGGGCTGCGTGGATCTGGGCGCCCATCGGCGGGTTGCTCAAGGAAGCGGTGTGCATCCTGGACTGGTACCACGCGTTGGAGCACGTCTGGACCTGCGGGCGGGCGCTGTACGGCGAGGGTACGCCGGCGACGGCGGCCTGGGTTCAGGAATACGAGACGCTGTTGTGGGCGGGGCAGGTGCGGGCCATTCTCGATCGCTCGCGCGACGAACGGGCCCAGACCCGCTCCCCGCCCAAGCGGGCCGCCCTGCAGGCCTTGCTCACCTACGTGGCGAACCAGGACGACCGCCGGGCGTATGATCGCTTCCGGACGCTGGGGTTGGAGATCGGCTCCGGGCGCGTGGAGGCGGTCTGCAAGCATGTGGTGGGTCTGCGTATGAAGCAAAGCGGCATGCGCTGGTCCAAGGCGGACTCGCAAAACACGCTCTCGCTACGGGTGGCCTGGCCCAACGGCGACGGGGACCGCCTCTGGGCCTCCCACCCCCTGGTCCGAGCCGCGTGATCTACCCACTTTCGTGACGCCGACCCCTCATCGCTGAACCGCTCGTCGCACGGTTGACCGGTTGCGAAGTGGCTGATATACTTCCTGGGTTCTGCGGTGAGCGGTGCCGCCGCCGGGAGTTGGCGCATCGCCCCCGAGTCGGGTGAGAAACTTGCCCAAGAAGACTGCCCAGAAGGCCGTGAAGTCGAAAGCGAAGTCAGCCCCTCCCCGGGCTCGGACGCCGAAGGTCCGCAAACCGGTCGCCGTCAAGCGGCTGATCGAGAAGGGCAAACGCCAGCCGGACGAGGCGGGCCGGCCCAGAGCGGCCGGCAAGACCCTGCCGGCCCGCGTGACCGCGCATCCGGCCCTGCCGCGCGTGGCGAAGCTTCCTCCGCCCTCGACAGCCAGGGCGAGCGGGACGCGTCTGCGAGCCGGAGCGGTGGCAGCCAAGGCCGAGTCCGCGGTCCCGGCGGAGCCTCCGCTTACCCGGGCGGAGGTCGCGGAGTTCCGCGAGATGCTGCTTCAGAAGCGAGCGCAGATCCTCGGCGATGTGTCGACGCTCCAGGATGAAGCGCTGAACAAGAACCGCCGCGACGCAGCCGGCGATCTCTCCAGTATGCCAATCCACATGGCCGATCTGGGCACGGACAATTACGAGCAGGAGTTCACGCTGGGGTTGATCGAGAGCGAGCGCGCCGTCCTCCAGGAGATCGAGGAGGCGCTGGACCGCATTCGCGACGGGACATACGGTTTGTGCATCGCGACCGGCAAGCCGATCGGCAAGGCCCGTCTGCGAGCCAAGCCGTGGGCCCGTTACTGTTACGAATTCGCCTTGGCCCAGGAGAAGGGCCAGGCGCGCGGGCTGTAGCCCCTTGCTCTTGCCGACCACTCAACCCGCCGACCTGCCCACGACCAAGCCCGCGGGGGCCCACGCGGTCGATCCCGCCGGGGTTGCGCGGCCGATCACCGCCCTGCGCGCCGCCCGTGCGCACCTGCGTTTCTGGTCGGTCGCGGTCGCCGGGGTGGGGCTTGATTTGTGGTCCAAGCACTGGGCCTTCGCCACGCTGCGCCAGGGCAGATCCCGCGTCCTGATCCCCAACGTGCTGGAGTTTCACACGACCTTGAATCCCGGCGCCCTCTTTGGCCTGGGGGCCAGCCGCACGGGCCTGTTCGTGGTGGCGTCGCTGCTGGCGCTGGCCCTGGTGCTCTGGATGTTCGCCCAGTGCCCGGCGCGCCGTTGGTTCACGCATATTGCCCTGGGCGCGGTTTTCGCGGGCGCGTTGGGGAACATGTACGACCGCGTTTTTGTAAAGCTGGTCCAATTCCCGCCGAACTCCGGGCATTACTGGATGTTGCCGTCCGAGGCCGGACCCGACGTAACGCTCGAGGACTATCCGCCCGACGCCGACGCCGCGCTGCGGCACGTCCCGCGCACGCTGGCGGGCGAGCTCCAGCCGGTCGGCTGTGTGCGTGACTTCATCAAGGTCTCGCAGAAGTGGTTTGGCGGGGGCGACTTGTGGCCGTGGGTGTTCAACGTGGCGGACATGCTCCTGGTGGGCGGAGTCGGGGCGCTGGCGATTCTCATGCTGCGGGATCGGCGGCCCGCGGCAGGGCCGGCGAAACCGGAGCTTGACGCAGCCCGGCCGGAGCCCTAATGTAGAAGAGAGCGCCGGGGCGTGGCGCAGTCTGGCTAGCGCGTCTGCATGGGGTGCAGAAGGTCGCAGGTTCGAGTCCTGTCGCCCCGATTTAAAGGAATGGAACACGGCCTTTGGGGGACTCGCCCTTATCTTGTTTCCCCAGCGTCACTTACATCGCAACGGGCGAATAAGAGCCCGACCAAAAGCAACGAAAAGACTGGACTTGCGGCGACCATGCGGCGAGATTTGAACCGGCATGTGAACTCGGACATGGCTGGACTCTCATCCGTTTTCACGGTGAAATCGCTCGCAATTCAAGCGCGCACGCTTTTGAGGATGTGCCATGGAAACTCCCATTGCGGACGTGGCCGATACCGCCTTTTGGATCGCGGAAATGCGCGCCCGCGAAAGCGCCCGGCCCGACGCTCTCTTCTCCGATCCCCTGGCCGCCCGGCTTGCGGGAGAGCGCGGTGCCGTTATCGCCCAGTCTATCCCCTGGAACGACTACGTGGCTTGGTCGGTGGCCCTGCGCACCGTGATCATCGACGACTTTGTCCGTCAGTCGGTCGCTACGGGGACAGACACGGTGCTGAATCTGGGTGCGGGTCTGGACACCCGGCCCTACCGCTTGGACCTTCCCACAAACCTACGCTGGATCGAAGCGGACCAAGCGGCGGTTCTTGCCTACAAAGAGTCCCGGCTGCGTGAAGAGCGATCCGTTTGTGCTTTGGAGCGCTGGAGCGTGGATCTTGCCGACGGGGTACAGCGGCGGGAGTTGTTGGACCGGGCCGCGGCTGGCAGCCGCCGCACGTTGGTCCTTACCGAGGGCGTGGTTCCTTACCTGGAGAACAGCGCCGTATCGGACCTGGCCGACGAATTGCGCGAACGGCGGGTCATACAGGGCTGGATATTGGATTTCATCTCGCCACTAGAGCGTTTTCACTTTTTCTCCGTTGCATAGCCACAGTGGCGGAAGAAGCCGGCGGCGTCGCTGGGGGTGACGCGTTCGAGGACGGGTTGGATCGTGGCCCATAGCTCGGTCATGACTC
>Ga0182017_10000474_pt1 | contig 31722 bp, 26 predicted proteins | sample 712E3DmetaG_FD_120492 | JGI IMG/M metagenome (GOLD analysis project Ga0182017, IMG submission 120492) | Permafrost microbial communities from Stordalen Mire, Sweden - 712E3D metaG | ecosystem: Environmental > Terrestrial > Soil > Wetlands > Permafrost | place: Sweden: Stordalen | collected... | reverse complement strand
GCTGCTAATAGTAATTGATCCGTTATTTCCGCCAAAACAGGTAACATTGGTTGAAGCCACCGTAGCATTAAGCACGGCGAGCTGCGTAATATTAAGGGCTGCATTAAGGACAATAACACAAGTCGGATTGGCAGCATCCCTTATCTGGACGTTATAAGAACCAACGGTTAAGGTATTAAATGTACCTGAAGCCTGCCAGGTACCGCCGCCATTGATGGAATACTCATAAGTGCCCGAACCGCCTGAAGGACTGCTCATGGTGATAGATCCGTTATTCCCGCCAAAACAAGTAACATTGGTTGAAGCAACACTGGCATTAAGCGCTACAGGTTGCGTAATATTCAGGGCTGCATTAAGTATAATAACACAAGTTGTAACATTAGCATCCCTAATTTGAACATTATAGGTACCTGCAGTCAGGCTATTGTATGTTCCTGAGGCCTGCCAACTGGCACCGCCATTAATGGTATATTCATAATTACCCGAACCTCCCGAGGGGCCGCTAATGGTAATAGATCCGTTGTTATTCCCAAAGCAGATAGTGACATCAGTTTTAGCCACCGCAGCATTAAGCACTGCCGGCTGTGTAAGGGTAAGGGCCGCATTAAGGACAATAATACAAGTTGGATTGGCAGCATCCCTTATCTGGACGTTATAGGAACCAGCGGTTAAACTGTTAAATGTACCTGAAGCCTGCCAGGTACCACCGCCATTAATGGAATACCCATAAGTGCCATATCCTCCTGACGGGCTGCTAAGCGTAATAGTGCCGTTATTCCCACCAAAGCACGTAATATTGGTTGAAGCTATGCTGGCATTTAATACAGCCGGTTCGGTAATAGTTTGTATAGCGCTGTTAACGGGGCCACAGCCAAGCAAGTCAGTAACTGAAACAACATAATCGTTTCCAGGCACCAGGTTAGGAAATGAACCTGTACCATTGGATGCCACTGGTACACCTCCTTTTAATAAAGTATAGGTATAACTTGGTGTGGCGCCACCTGCTGTGGCAGTAATGCTACCATTGTTGGCCCCATTACAGGTAATGTTGGTTGTACTATTTACAGTTAGAGTTAATGCAGTAGGTTGGGTAATTGTACAAAATCCTGTTCTTGGATCATTTCCACTATTGTCTTGAACAATAACCATATAAAAACCTGCGTCTAAGCCTCCCAGAGTAGCGGATAAATTACCATTTGGGCCAACCACTCCGACCGGAACCCAAGGAACAGGAACAACAAATTTGAAAAAAGTATAGGTATAATTGGGAGTTCCGCCAGGTGTTATGGTGACTGTAATGCTTCCATTCGAACCACCATTACAAGAGGGACTTGCAGGAACAACGCTAACAATATCGAATGCAGGCGGATCTGCAAAAGCATTATAACTAATTAAAGATAATAATAGTATAAATTTGAAATAGTTTAGTACAGCTTTCATATCAATAATTTGGCGTTTATAATTTGTACTAATAATGACATTGACAATTCTCTAAGAGATTTTTACGAAACCAATTAAATTATGTTATAATAATACCCTTATTATTTACGAATATGCATTTTTTGTTGACAAACGGAAAAATTTCAAATACCATTAAATCAAATACATGGCTTTATGTATGATCGTATGGCATGGTTTTCTTTCTATCAGTCAATACGTTAAAAAATGTTGTACCAAATGTAAATAAATTTTATTAACAATTGTTAATAAGTTATTAACAAATTTAGAGGGTAGATAAGATTTGGGATTTGAAAGTTTGAGGGTTCAGGTGTTCGCGCAGAGAGTATTAATGTAATGATTCAATACGTAAATTTCGTATCTTTGTAATATGCATAATAAGAAAACATATATTGATGTTCGGCGGTCATGTAAAAAAGACCATCACTCCGACTATAAGGATACAAATAATTGGATTTTTGTATTTTGTCATAGATTTAAGGGATTATGAATTTAAACAAATATCCACTTAAAGCAGAACAAACATTAATGGTTTTCGAATTTATCAGCGAAGGACCAAAAGGAAATGTTGCAAAGATTGTTCAGTATAGCGAGACTAATCTGAAAGGATTCTATAACCTTGGATTTGGAGATAAAAATGAAAAGACCGGAGAAATAATTGATGATGTAATAACAAATAATAATGACAGTCAAATAGTTTTAGCTACTGTTGCATCAACTGTATATGCCTTTACAGACAAATACCCGGATACCTGGATTTTTGCAACAGGATTAACTAAATCACGGACTCGCTTATATCGCATGGGGATTACAAATAACCTTATTGAGATTCAGAAGAATTTTCATGTTTATGGTCTTAGGGATAATAAATGGCAAAAATTCAAAAAGGATATGGAATATGAAGCATTCTTAGTAAAACGTAAAAAATAACAATATGATGGATATTAAGAAATTAAATAAAAAAAAGTTACCAATCGTAAAGATTGATAAGTCTTTAGAAAAATTTAAAGATAAAATTTTATTTAAGGACAAACTCGAAAATGCAAACCAAGTTTTAAAGACAATTGGATTACCCAAATAATGCACGAACCGCCAATCGGGTAAACTACCGTGAGGCTTAAGCCTCCGCTAAGCTGAATTTGTCCCGAAGGGATTCCTTTGGAGCAATTCAGCTTTCGAACATTCTGTAATTTGTAATTGCATTTATGCACCCTCTGCTAAGCTTAATGTTTAATACACTGCTCGGCGAATCCCGTAGTCACGGGATCGCCGTTTTAAATAACTGTCTTGTCGACGGAAAAACAAGGCACGCGTCACAGACAGCGCGTCAGCCATCATCTTTTATAGTTTGGAACATAAGGGCGAGCCGGGGGAACATGGGAAAATTTCATTGACATTTTGATTTTGTTACCTATTTAGCTAACTTTGTCACATGATTGAAAAATTTATCAGGGACATATTTTATTATAGGAGTTACTATTTGGACTTCTTTGACACTCTAAAACCCGAAGTTAAAAGAAAGTTCAACTGGACATTAAAATTAATAGCCACTATTGACCGAATTCCTGTTAATATTTCAAGCATATAGAAGGTACGACTGGTCTTTATGAGATTAGAGTTGAAGTTGGCAGCGATATTTACAGGGTTTTTAGCTTTTTTGACAAAGGTAAGCTTGTAATATTGCTTAATGGGTTTCAAAAAAAACGCAGAAAACACCTAAAAATGAGATTGAATTAGCTGAAAAATTAAAAAAACAATATTTCGATGAAAAAGCAGACAAATAATAATTTAACATCCTTTTCAGACCATTTGGATAAACAATATGGTAAAAGGGGGACGAAAGAGAGAGAAGAATTTGAAGAAGGGTTCGATGCATTTAAAATTGGGGCTATGCTACAAGGCCTTCGTAAAGAACAAGGCATGACCCAGGAGCAACTCGCTGTAAAATGTGGAACAACAAAAACATATATTTCGCGTATTGAAAATGATGCTTCTGATATTAGACTTTCAACATTAATGAGAATAATACGACAGGGTTTTGGGAAACATTTAAGAATGAGTGTTGAAATATAAAAGGTACATAGCGGTAAGCGGCATAAAGTTAGTTTGACATTGTGTAGTTTTCCAATTTTTTTGGCAAACCCGATCAATTTTATTTTCTTTAACATTGTATAATTGATTCTAACTTTAACTTTAACCGAAGTTGCTAGTTACTAATTCATTGAAGATGAGGATTATGTAATTTTTTTAAATAAAAAGTTTAATCATAAATTATTATACCATTTTAAATATAAACTACATAACTAGCAACTTGAATTATTTAATAAATGACTTATGATTGTTGACCAATTAAAGAATGCTAAACTTTATTTCCACACCAGCGAACGATTTGCAGTAGCATTGAAATACCTGCAAACAAACGATTTGGCAAAATTTGAAAATGGCAGGTACGAAATTGAAGATAAAGAGGTTTTTGCCCTGGTGAGCGAATACAACACAAAGAGCCTGGCTGAGGCAAAATGGGAATCCCATAATAAATATGCTGATATTCAGTATATTGTTATAGGTGAAGAAAAAATGGGCTTTGCCCCTTTGGGTTCTATGGAAGTTACAGAGGGCTATAATCCGGAAAAAGATATTACTTTTTTAAAAGGTAAGGGTGATTATGTTACAGTTAAGCCTGGTACATTTGTCATATTTTTTCCCCAGGATGCACACCAGCCTGGTGTGGCGGTGAATGGTAGTACACCCGTTAAAAAGGTTGTGGTGAAGGTGATGATGTGAGCCGCACCCAACCCTCCCCAATAGGGCTATTATTGCTGAGACTGTCTTCAAAAGTCAGCACTCCGACTTGGTGTTCAAAACTATGCGCTATACGTATCCAGATAGCTATCTGTATCAGACTACGCTGAATAAATGGACTTTTTGGACACCCTCCAGGGAAGGGTAATTTCCTAGTTAAAGGCATGCTTTTTTGTTTCTCAAAAATACATAGCTGATAGGTTAGAATATACTTTTTCCATTGATGAAAAAGTATCAAAAAATCTAGACTGCAGAAAGCTATACGGTGCTTTGTAGCAAGTAATTTTCTCCGTGGTTCGCACTGCAGTCGGCGCCCCTCTGAAATAAAGTTACTTTGACAAAATACAAACTTACTATTCTTTTGAGAGGAGCGCTGAATGTAGGGCGTACAAGAAGAGCTAAAAACTTGCCACGAAGTAACGTATAGCGTCCTACATTCTTTGCCAAAGGCATCCCTTTGGGAGACTTTTTAGTTCTTTTGGGTCAAGCCAAAAGAACAATAATTAATTTATTATTTTTGAAAGTGTAAATTTTTATGCCACTATCTAGTCAATTACCCCAGGGAAGGGGGCCTATAAATTCATACTCAACGTTAGTTTATACGCAAAGTTCCTGGCAATTTTGGTATAAGTATAAGGTCCATATCTGTAAAAAACACCAAAGCCATAGCCAATAAAACCCAGATTCAATAATTTATTTACAAGAAACCCGGATTCATAATAACCTTTGTCGAGGGTGTTAAAGGATAGTTGTTGATGATCTTGCGGGTTTTTCATCCTTCCAAAACCAATGTTGGTAACCAGGCAAACCTCAGGGCGAAATTTAGGCAGGCTAAACAACAGGCTGCCAAAATCTTGCTTGACGAAAAGCGAAGCAAATTCACTCGAATAAAATTCGTTCATCCGCATAGTTGCAAAACTATTTTCGGCTTCGATGGCAAATCCTTCATAACTGCCGTGTCCGTTATAAAGATTACATAAAGGTATTTCACCTTGGATTTGACCAGCTGTTACTGTTATCTGTGATTTGCCCAATTGACGGGTTGCAATACTTTTTGTGACTTTTAGCTCGTACTTGGTATACTCAAAATCCCCATTAAATATGTTCAGGCCGCGTTTGAGGTTAAACCATACCATGGGATAATTAGTGCCGAGTGATAAAAGTTTACCACTGGGCGCTTTCATGAACTTTTCTTTAAACCCGAATTTAACGTTAATACCTGTTTCTATAAAGCGAAAATCGTTGGTTAGTCCTTTGTAATCAGGGTTTTCAGGCACAAAAGCATAATTGGACATTTGTTTTCGCGATTGGTTCAGGAAAAAGTTAAACTTGAAGTACCTAAGTGCCCTGAAACTAAATGATGCGTCATATTCTTCTATCAGATACATTTGATCAATTAGCAATTTTCTAAACCATTCAGATGAATTCAGCATTTGATCTTCAAAGAAATTATATTCGCCTGTTTCGCTAACGTCTTTATTGTATTGGAGGGTTAAACGTGTATCGGATTGCCAGTGGGGAAATAATTCGATAAACGAACCGTACTTCCAATCCTTATCTTTAAAACCATAGGATGAATACCCTCCTAATGAGAAAAAAGATGCTACTTTTTGATTGGTGGCAAGTCCCATTCCAAGGCGAATCCCTTCGTATGGGTCATAATTAATGATCCTTCTGAAATCGATGTTGAATATTGTGATTGGGATATATCCTGAAGTGAGTATTTCAAGTGATTTTAAGGTTTGGGCAAGACGCTGGACCCGTCCCAGGCTATCGACAATTCGGTATGTGGCTGAATCATTAGCATTAAGAGGTATTGGGCGATTATTGTCCCAGAATGTATCATCCTTTTTATTAGCGTCGTTATTTACCTGTAATTCGATATTGGTAAATTTTTGTCCGGAAAGATCGGGGTTAAGCCTTATGTTACTTATATAACTTTTCCCAATGCCTAATGGGTATAATACACGAGTCCGGCTTTTAAGCTTAAGATATTTAAATAACACATCGGTGTTTAGCTGTGTTGGGAACCATTGTGTATGATCGATCAGTTCGTATCGTTGCTGGATAAGGATATTATAGCGCTTATCGGTTTTTGCCTGCCCGGCAATTACATTCTGGATAGCATAACCATTTGTGTTAATATAAAGCATCCCCTTTAATCCGTCAAAGTTCGTCCCCCGATGTGGCTTGAAAGAGATTACAAAAAGTGTATCGAACGTTTCTGTAATAAAGGTATCTTCGAGCTGGAACAGGTATTTGCTGGTACTGCCAGGACTAACAGGATTGAGGTATTTTTTATCGAAGAGGGTAACAAAATCGTTGTAAAATGAAAATGATTGCATTTGTGTAGCAAGCAATGTGAACGATGGATCGGCTATCCCGGAAACCCGGGACGATATTACCTTTTCATTATTTTTATCCGGATGTTCAAAATTGCGCTCACTTATAAATTCTGTCAACATAAGATGCTGTTTCCTCAGGAGGTCGTTCATACTAATTTCGGAAGAATCACGTAACAAGGTATCGATATATAATGGAGGCCGGATACGTTTTAAGGTTGTATCCTCCTGTAACGTGAAGTACATTTTATTGTAAGAAGTATAAGAAAACGAATGCATTTTCTCCGGATTGTTGCGGTCGCGGTTTTTCAATACCCGGTTAATAATGCGGTTGGCCGGATTTAAACCCGGAGTTACAACAACTTCAGGAATTTCAATATCCTTACGGGTAAGTTTTATGTTAAGATTATGCTGATAACTTTCGGGTGACAGGATTAGAGTTTTTAGTTCATAACCTAAATAATTGAAAGTAAGTTGTTTTAATGGTTGGAGGGTTTCAATAACAAATAGTCCGTCGATATTTGAAATTGTTCCTTTATGGCCAGCATCATAGGTTATGTACACAAATGCAAGGGCTTCGTCTGTTTCCTGGTCGGTTACTTTACCTTTTATAACGAATGATTGGGCAGAAATATGCAATTTGCAGCATAACAAAGTGAGAAACAATACAATTCGAAATATCATAAAATAGGGATAAAAACTTTTAATAGCCGGCTTAAAAATAGTAATTTGTAGTGATTATTTTTGTTAGGTTAAGTTTGTGGAATCTGAATTAATTACCATGACCAACCAAGAAATACGGATAGATAAATACCTGTGGGCAGTGCGGATTTATAAAACCAGGACACTTGCTGCCGAGGCTTGTTTGAGAGGACAGGTCACCATTAATAATATGCCTGTCAAGCCATCGCATCATGTGATGGTAGATGAAGTGATTATGATCCGGAAACCGCCAGTTGTACATACTTATCGGGTATTGAGAGTATTGCACAACCGTCTTTCGGCTGAAAAGGTTAAAGAATATATCGTTGAAATAACGCCTGACGAAGAGTTCTATAAACTCGATATTGCCAGGTTACAGAAAAATGCAATACGGGATAGAGGAACCGGAAGGCCTACCAAGAGGGAACGCCGCCGGATTGATAAACTACACGGAAGTGTATAATTGTTTGATGAGACCGCTTCGCTTTGTTTAGGAGGTAAAATAATAAGCGACAACATATCATTGACATAACAATAGAATTGTCAAACTAGAAATTCCTTTGGTACTTCTCTAATTCTCAATATATCTTTTGCTTTTCCCTGGATATCAAAGCCAAGACGGCATTCAACGTTACAAATCGGGCATTTATTACAAGCAGTTTGTTCTATAGATAAGTTATCAACCACTTCGCGTGCAAGATTAGGATTACTATATCCGTAGGCATACATAAACGCCCTCATCAAATCAGGTATAGGCACTTTATTAGGACATTGCGGTACACATTGCTCGCAACCTACACAGATCAAACCTGCAGATGTGCCATCACTTTTGAGATCTTGCTGTTCCTGTTCGGTCAATTCAAGATTGGAAAGAAGTTTTATGTTTAGTTCTATCTGTTCGAAACTGGAACACCCTGGTATGGCTGTAGTTACATTTTCGTCAAGCAACACCCATTTTAGAGCGGCGGTGGTATTGATCTTTTTGGTTTTTTCCTTGTCCCAGTAACCTCCGGCCATTGTTTTCATGGCAATAACACCAATACCTGCCTTTGCTGCTTCGTTAATAGACTTTTTTACATCCTCGAAATCCTGCATTCGGAAATTATAAGAAGTTAGTACAACATCCCATACTTTACTTTCAATGGCTGCTTTGATTAAATCGGGTATGTTTCTGTGAATTGATATACCAATAAATTTCGTTTTGCCCTGTTTTTTAAATTCCTGGAACAATTTCAGCGTTTTTTCATCAAGCACAAGTTCACGTGTACCCGGGCCATGAAGAAAAAGGATATCCACATAGTCCATTTGAAGACGTTGAAGACTCTTTTCAAATTTTTCGGTTAGGTCTTTTTCAGGGTTTTCGCTGCCGCGAGTATTTATTTTTGTGGCAATAACAAACGAATCCCGTTTGCGCGATTTTAATAAGTCCCCCAGCATTTCTTCGCTACGTCCTTCCTGGTAACTATGAGCGGTATCGAAATATACAATACCGGCATCCAGTGCTGTAGTTATGAGGTTTGAATTGGTAGCGTTCATGGCTCCCATGCTCACAATGGGAAGTTTTATACCAGTGCGTCCCAGATTTCGGTATATAATCTTTTCGGGTTTTAATAATGAGCCATGTAAGGCTGTTTTTGCTGCCTGGGCACTGACATTACCAACTATGACAGTTCCGGCCACTCCGGCACCGGATAATTTAAGAAAGTTTCTCCGATTTATTTCCATGACATTTAGATGATTAGATTTGGTAACAATTGAAGACTAAATTAAAAAATATTTTTATATCTCAAAACCCGAATTTAACTACTGATTTGTTTTATGGCCTAAAATTTTTAACTTTGGTTTAAAGAATACGTATTAATTAAATAATTATTTAAACTGCATGTTAAAAAGTTAAATCCTACGAAAAATGAAAAAGATATTTAGCATTACCATTTTATTAATCGGTTTTGTCCTGAATGATTGGGGACAGATTGCGTTGAAATATGAAAATCAAGCCATTGTTATTGGCGATGCTCATCATTTTCTTTTCGCCAATAAGGTTGATGAGGGTACGGCCGGGCCAAACCAGGTTTGGGATTTTAGCGGCTTAAAGGCTGAGGGCGATTTAACAAGTTATATGCTCGATGCCATGCAGACACCAAAAGGAAATTTAATCCCGGAAGCTAATGCTGTAATAAAGGAAGGAGAAAATAATTTCTATTTCCGAGTCTCAAAAAACGTTATAGAAGAATATGGCCTTGCTAGTTGCAATGCAGTTTTTAGGTATGATCAGCCCTTAGTTAAAATTAAATTTCCTTTTCATTATGGTAATCAATGTCAGGGGCAATTTCATGGAACTGATGTAAATAACCCAAGCATCCAACTGAACGGCACTTATAAGATTGAAGCTGATGCTTACGGGAAACTAATCCTTCCGGGTAATATAACTATTAATGACGTCTTAAGACTTAAATCGATAAGAACAGATGTAGCAGGTAATTCGTCAACTACTACTGTTACTTATCGTTGGTATTCATCGGATGTCAGATATCCTTTACTTACCATTATTAAATATGAGAATGCAGGTAAATCTAATACTGCTGTAACAGCTTATTATGCTGATGCTGGTAATGTAAGCAAGAGTTCGAAAAATACGCCTGAAGAGAGTGAATTAATAGCAAATGAAAACATTAGGCTAAAGATTTATCCGAATCCATATTCAGATAAAGTGAACATTAACTATTATTTATTTAAACAAAACGATGTAAATATTGCGATTATCGATAATATGGGAAAATCTATTTGTACTATAGTAAACCAAAATCAAACTGAAGGACCATATACAAAGAGTTTTGCAGGCAAGGATTATGGCCTGAAACAAGGCATTTATTTTGTACGTATTATTGTTGCTGGTCAAGTAATCACCCAGAAAATAATTCAGGCAAATTAATTCATTTATTTTATTAGGTTTATCAATGGGGCAGGCATTAAAGTCTGTCCCTTTTTTATTTAATCCCTTTTTTATTTGTGAAATAATTGCGACATTTGTCATACAATAATACGACAAATTTCATAATAAAAAATTATGGCGACTATTAATATTTTATCCGGAAACGATTTGTTAAATGCTGCACGTGATGGTATTACAAAGGAAATGGTAAATGCCATCATTAGGTCAACCGGCTTGAGTTTAAATGAATTTGGCCGTTATATACATCTTACTGCCAGAGCCATACAAAGAAAAAAACTGAACGAAAAACTCTCACCCGGGGCAAGCGAAAGAGCACTTTTAATTTCAAACTTATATAATAAAGGTTGTGAAGTTTTTGGAAGTAAAGATAAATTTAAGGAATGGATTGAATCAAAAAATATAGTTTTTAGTAATGCAAAACCAAAGGAATATTTAGATACATTCTCTGGCATCGAATACTTGATGGAAGAACTGGGAAGGATTGAACACGGTTTTATGGCCTGATGGAAATATTTAGGATTACAAAAAAAAGCTTTGCTAATTTAGAGGGAGTTGGAGGATTATACTACCCCGGACGTTGGCACGAAAAAGGTTATAGGGTATTGTATGCATCACAACATCGTTCTTTAGCTGCTTTAGAATATTTAGTACATTTATCATCGATTAACCTTATTGGAAATGATTTTGTGATCACTACAATATTTATTCCTGACGATATCCCTGCTTTAACATTGCCTAAACATTTACTTGGTAGTAAATGGGAGAACGTCAATTATTTGTCGACAACACAAAAATGTGGAACAAAATTTTTAACAGAGAATAAGTATTTGATCCTGAAAGTACCTTCTGCTATTATAAAACAAGAACACAACTATATCATTAATCCGGCTAATAATAATATTAATCTTTGCAAAGTAACAGCCATAGAGCCATTTATGTTTGATAAAAGATTATCTGAAAGGACATAACATGGTGCAGCTTTTTTTTTGTTAATTAAAGGAGATGTTCTAATTTAGCGGCTTATTTTTAACGACCAATTAAATTAATAATAAAATGAAGAAAAAAATTTTGATAAGTGCAGTATTAGCGTTGCTTGCACCAGTAATATCTTTTGCAAGTGAAGCTGACCTGAAGATTCCCGAACTCACTGCCGGGCAAAACAGTTTGCTTACGTGGGGTTTCGTAATTTGCTTTTTAGGTTTAGTTTTTGGACTATACCAATTTTTGAGGGTTAAGGGTTTAAAGGCCCACAAATCGATGCTCGATGTTTCGAATATCATTTTCGAGACATGTAAGACATACCTGTTACAACAGGGTAAATTTTTAATCTGGCTGTTTTTAATTATTGCAGCTTGTGTTACCTTTTATTTTGGATTTCTGCAAGATAAGGGAATTGGAGGAGTTGCACTTATTTTGCTTTGGACAGTTATAGGTATATTAGGTTCGTACGGGGTTGCCTGGTTTGGTATCCGTATGAATACTCTGGCAAACAGCCGTATGGCTTTTTCCTCGCTCGAACGTAAACCGTTAAAACTCCTTACCATACCTCTTAATGCTGGTATGAGTATCGGCGTTGTGCTGGTTTGCATTGAGCTAATCATGATGTTGATTATTTTAACTTTAATGCCTCGCGGAATTGCAGGTGCTTGCTTTATTGGTTTTGCTATTGGCGAATCTCTTGGGGCTTCAGCCCTTCGTATTGCCGGTGGTATTTTTACCAAAATTGCTGATATCGGTTCCGACTTGATGAAGGTGGTTTTTAAAATTGGCGAGGATGACCCACGCAATCCAGGTGTTATTGCCGACTGTACCGGTGACAATGCCGGCGACAGCGTTGGCCCAACCGCTGATGGTTTCGAAACTTATGGTGTAACCGGTGTTGCCCTTATATCATTTATCGTTCTTGCTGTTGGTATGGTTCCTGGTATCGATGAGGCTACAAGGACCAGTTATCAGGCAACTTTTCTTACCTGGATTTTCGTAATGCGTGTCCTTATGATCATCACTTCTGTGGTTTCGTTCTATATTAATGATATCGTTAGCAAAGCATTATATAGCAAGAAAGACGACCTTGATTTTGAAAAACCTTTGACAAACCTTGTTTGGATTACTTCTTTGTTCAGCATCATCGTAACTTTTATTGCAAGTTATTTCATGGTTGGGCCTTCTTCTTCAGTAGGCGCCGATCATCCTAACCTTTGGGTAGTATTGTCCACCATTATTAGTTGTGGTACCCTTGGAGGTGCATTAATACCTGAATTTACAAAAATATTTACCAGTCCTAAATCCGCCCACGTACAAGAAGTTGTAAGTGCAGGAAAAGAGGGTGGAGCTTCGCTTACTATTCTTTCAGGTTTTGTTGCTGGTAACTTTTCAGCTTTCTGGATGGGTTTAGTATTCTTTGCACTTATGTTTATTGCTTATTTTGCCAGTACCTTTGGTCTTGACCAGGTCATGATCTATTCTTCGATCTTTGCATTTGGTTTGGTTGCATTTGGTTTGCTGGGCATGGGACCTGTAACCATTGCTGTTGATAGCTATGGCCCTGTAACCGACAATGCTCAATCAGTATATGAATTGTCTCTTATCGAAAGCATACCTAATGTCGCACAGGAAATTGAAAAAGACTTCGGATTTAAGCCTGATTTCGAAAAAGCAAAACATTACCTTGAAGCTAACGATGGAGCTGGTAATACTTTTAAAGCTACTGCTAAGCCTGTACTTATTGGTACTGCTGTGGTGGGTGCCACTACCATGATCTTTTCCCTGATTCTCGTTATTAAAAACGTTTTAGGAGTAGAACCTGAAACCATTCTTAACGTACTTAACCCCTGGACCATTTTTGGTTTTCTCTGTGGGGGCGCGGTTATTTACTGGTTTACGGGCGCTGCAACCCAGGCTGTAACAACTGGCGCATACCGTGCTGTTGAGTATATCAAAAGAAATATTAACCTTGATCCGAATGCCGACAAAAAGGCTTCAACTGAAAAATCAAAAGAAGTTGTTAAAATCTGTACACAATATGCTCAGACCGGTATGTGGAATATTTTCCCTGCTGTATTCTGTTTCGCTCTTGCTTTTGCCTTTATTTCCGGGTATGAAGTTGTTGGGGCACAGACCAAAGCAGTGCAATTTGCAGCTGCCTCATTCTTTATTGCCTACCTAATTGCTATTGCAGTTTTCGGCTTGTACCAGGCTGTTTTTATGGCAAATGCAGGTGGTTGCTGGGACAATGCTAAGAAAGTAGTAGAAGTTGACCTGAAGATGAAAGGTACTCCCCTGCACGATGCTACTATAGTTGGCGATACTGTGGGTGATCCATTCAAAGACACTTCGTCAGTTGCTATGAACCCAATTATCAAGTTTACCACTTTATTTGGTTTGTTAGCTATGGAAATTGCTATTACGGCTGCCTTTAGGCCTGCTGCTCCTTACGTAGGTGGAATATTTCTTATAATAGCCCTTTACTTTGTATGGCGTTCGTTCTATAAAATGAGAATAGTAAAATAATCTCTGATATATTAAAAATCAAAAAAGCTGCCCAAAATGGCAGCTTTTTTGATTTTATGGTTTTCTTTACATTTTTATAATATTGACTTTTTTCTCTTCATTTTTATCATGGAATGAGAGCAGTTCCATATTCTGCCCGTCGAACACAGCGTATGTGTTGTTTATAATCCATTCGCCCAGGTTTATTAACCGCGAATTCCCGTTAAGCTTGATGTCCATAGGGATATGACGGTGGCCGAACACAAAATAGTCAGCCTGTTTTTGTTTGAGGTATTCCCTGGCAAATAGAATCTGATGTTCTTTTTCGAGGCCCAGAAATGGCTCAAATACACCTTTTGATAAGCGGCTTTGCTTGGACCAGGTATGACCCAGGTAATAAGCAAAATTGGGATGTAGCCTGGAAAAAAGGAATTGAAGAAATTTGCTGTAAAAGGCCTTGCGAAGTAATTTGTAACCGAGATCGCCAGAGCCAAGCCCATCGCCGTGCCCTACCACAAATTTATGATGATTTATTTCGATCTCAACAGCATTATAGAAAACCTTCACGCCGGTTTCGGTTGGCAAGTAATCAAATACCCATACATCGTGATTACCTGTAAAATAAAAAACGGGTATGCCCCTATCCGTTATCTCACAAAGCTTACCGAGAAACCTTACAAATCCTCGCGAAGTTACTTTCCGGTATTCGTACCAAAAGTCGAAAATATCACCCACCAGGAATAAAGCTCCAACATCGTCTTTTATCTGGTCGAGCCATCTTACAAAAACCCGTTCACGAAGGGAACTCTTATCGTAAGGATATAAGCCCAGATGCAGATCGGACGCAAAATAGGCCTTCTTTTGGTCTGGTAGTATGAAATTATCTATTTGCTGTATCTGTATTTTCGCCAAAGATTTCACTTAATTTGTTTTGTAACGATTCGCCCCTCAAATTTTTAGATATAATAGTACCATCCTTGTCGATAAGAAAACAGGTAGGAATACTTTCGAAATTATACAGTTGCACAACAGGTGATTGCCAGTATTTAAGATCGCTCACATGGATCCATTTTTGCAGGCCATCACTTTTAATAGCTTTAATCCATGCCTCTTTCGATTTATCGAGCGACACCTGGAAGATTTCGAAGCCTTTTGATTTATATTTTTTATATAATGCCACCAGGTTTGGGTTTTCGTCGCGACAAGGCTGGCACCATGATGCCCAGAAATCGAGCAATACTAATTTGCCTTTAGTGGATGATAATCTGATGGTATCGCCCTTAGGAGATGGTAGGGCAATTTCCGGCGCCTTGGCCCCCATTGCCGATATCATGTTCTTCAATTTAAGAATCCTCTGCTGTTCCTTCATTTGTCCAATATTGGAATGTAGCGCCTTTTCATAAGGGACATCCCGATATGCTTTAAATAAAAATGAATCAACTTTTGCAAAGTATTTAAAATCTTCATCTTTATAAAGAACAAAAGTATTATTATCAGTTTGCTGGTAAAGCGCATATAAACTTGCCAGAGAGGATGGCCATTTATCAATAAATGCCATGGTAAATTGTCGATGTTCCTCAAGATACTGTTGGTAATTCATCGACAAAGTATTTTTGATATTTATAATATTCGGGTTACCCTGAAATTGTTGAAAAACCAAGTTAAGCGAATCGAGCTTTTGCAGTAACCTATTGAGCATAATGGTAATAATTTGTACACGACTTGATTCTTCCGATCCTTCAACCTTGTATGTTTTAAACAAGCTATCGGCATATCCGGTAATTTTAATTCGTTCACTAGGCATGGCAATCAGCGTAAGTGCTTTACTATGGCCAACATGAAGCGTAAAAAAAGATGGATATTGAATATTCCGCTTAAATTTGAATCTTCCGGATTTGTCGAGCAGGAGCGAATCTGTCAAACCATTACCTTGAACAGTTAATTCCTGTAAATAAATATATGAAGAAATTGAATTTTTGAGCTCACCTTTCACAACAATATTTGATCCTTTTTGTTTACATGAATACAAGAGAATCGCTAAAAGTAAAAAAACGGTTATTTTTTTCATATTTAACTCCGTAAATATCTGGTAAAGACTATTTTTAGTCTAACTGTTATAAAATGCGAATATAGCTATTTTTTATTTCACTATTTTATATTAAAAATAGATTGGGATATTGGCTTATATTTTTTAACTTAGTATAGGTCTAAATTATTGCTGAAAATACAGTTCAACTCGTTTTGTTTGACTTTTAATATAAGCTTTTTATCAATGTCATATCTAAAATTCGACAGTTCGCAACTGATCAATTTGGAATATTCTCTTAGTAGGGAAATTTTACGCACTAATCGTGGAGGGGCTTACTCGTGCTCGACCATTATAGGGTGTAATACGAGAAAATATCACGGGTTATTGATTTGTCCGGTAGATAAGTTCGATAATGAAAGATTTGTTTTCCTTTCAAGCCTTGATGAGACTGTCATCCAACACGATAGTGAGTTTAATTTAGGGATTCACAAGTTTCAAGGCGATAGCTATTATCCTAAAGGTCATAAATATGTGCAGGATTTTGAAGCTGACGTAATACCCAATATTACTTACAGGGTTGGAGGAGTTGTGCTTAAAAAGGAAAGTTTACTGATAGACCAGGAAGAACAAATTCTTATTAGATATACCCTGGAAGAGGCTCATTCACCCACTATATTACGTTTCAGGCCATTTCTTGCATTTCGAAACATTCATACGCTCACTTATGCCAATATGTTTGCTGACACTAAGGTCAAAAAAGTTACCAATGGCATTAAGTCAAAGCTTTATCCGGGGTTTTCAAGCCTTTATATGCAATTCTCAAAGGCTGTGGAGTTTGTACAAGTACCGGATTGGTATTACGGCATTGAATATATGAGGGAATTGGAGCGCGGATACGATTATAAGGAGGACCTTTTTGTACCTGGCTATTTTGAAGTTGACATTAACAAAGGCGAAAGTATTATTTTTTCTGCTTCTTTGAAAGAAGATAATCCTTCGACTTTTAAAAAGAAATTTAACAACGAACTGTCCAAACGTACACCTCGAGATAGTTATAAGAATTGCCTGATCAACGCTGCCCAACAGTTTATTGTACGAAAAGATAATAAAGTAGAGATAATTGCAGGATTCCCTTGGTTTGGCGCATGGGGACGCGATACATTTATTGCTTTGCCCGGGTTAACACTTGCTATTGGCGATACTGATACTTTTTTGGCTGTAATGGATACCATGGTTAGCAGGATGAAAGGTGGATTATTTCCTAATATGGGAAATGAAAAAAATCCGGCTTTTAACTCTGTTGATGCGCCTCTTTGGTTCTTTTGGGCATTACAGCAATATGTGGAGTACTTTGGTAAACATTTAGAAATATGGGAACGTTATGGCAAATACATGAAGGATATTCTGAATGGTTTTAAGGAGGGATTACCTTTCAACATAAAGATGCACAGCAATAGTTTAATTTTTGCAGGTGCACCGGGTAAGGCACTGACATGGATGGATGCTGTAGTACATGGAGTACCTGTTACTCCGCGTACAGGTTACCAGGTTGAAATTAATGCCTTATGGTATAATGCTTTAATGTTTACACTTGAACTAGCCCAAAAATCGGTCGACCAAAAATTTATAAAATCATGGCAGAATTTACCTGATAAAGTTAAGGATGCATTTATCGAAACATTTTGGGACAATGAAAAAGGGTTTCTGGCCGATTTTGTCAATGGTGACAAAAAGGATTGGGCTGTTCGTCCGAATATGGTAATCGCAGCGTCGCTAGATTATAGCCCGTTGACAAATGAAATGAAAAAATCGATTATAGATATTGCTACCAGCGAATTGCTTACACCGCGTGGGTTACGCACTCTTAGCCCAAAGAACCCGAATTATAAAGGTATATATGAAGGTTCACAGGAGAGCCGTGACCATGCCTATCATCAGGGTACAGTGTGGACATGGCTCCTTGAACCTTATTGCAGGGCATATTTAAAACTTCAAAAACAAACAGGCATTGCACATGTAAAAAAATTGTTGGATGGATTCGAGGAAGAGATGACGAAACATGGGATTGGGACTATTGCTGAAATCTACAATGGCGATCCCCCGCATCAACCCAAGGGAGCTATTTCGCAGGCATGGAGTGTTGCCGCCCTATTACAGATATTTAAAATGATACTATAATTAAATATAATACTATAAAAACCATGAAGGTTTTAATGTTTGGGTGGGAGTTTCCTCCGCATATATCAGGGGGATTAGGAACAGCTTGTTATGGGCTTACCAAAGGCTTAGCCAAGATCCCTAATCTTGAAGTAACATTTGTTGTCCCAAAAATTTTTGGCGACGAACAAAGAAATTCGGTAAGTTTAATTGGTGCCAACCAAATACCGATGGTGAAAAAAAGTGTAAAGGTCAAAGGATTTATAAAACCAATGAGTATTTTAGAGGTAGGAGTGAATCTAATACCTTATTTATCGCCCGAACAATACCAAAAAGAATTTAAAATCAATGTAGGCAGGGTTAATCGATATGTGAAAACCAACGATAAGGGCATGATTGAATTTTCCGGAGAGTATGGGCCTAGCCTGTTTCAGGAAATTGCTAATTATGCTGTTGTTGCTTGGATATTAGGCAGCGAGCTTGAGTTCGATATCATCCATGCTCACGATTGGCTTACCTATCCTGCTGGCCTGGCGGCAAAAGCAGTGTCGGGAAAACCATTAGTAGTGCATGTGCATGCTACAGATTTTGATAGAAGTGGAGGGGAAGTTAATCCCGGTGTTTATGAAATTGAAAAACAAGGCATGATTGAAGCCGATAGGGTTATTACAGTAAGTAACTTTACAAGGAATACAGTGATCGAAAAGTACGGTATTGATCCGGCAAAAGTATTTACTGTTTATAATGCTGTTGAGCCTATTGCGGAAAAGGAAAACCTGAATATACGAAAAGGGTTCGACGAAAAAATTGTTACTTTCCTGGGACGCATTACAATGCAGAAAGGTCCGGAATACTTTGTAGAAGTGGCTTATAAAGTATTGCAGCGAATGGACAATGTCCGTTTTGTTATGGCAGGCAGTGGCGATATGCTTAATAAAATGATTGCCCGTGCTGCCCAACTTCAAATCACAGACAAATTTCACTTTACCGGGTTTTTATGTGGCGACGATGTATATCGTATGTATTATATGAGCGATGTTTATGTAATGCCTTCTATATCAGAACCATTTGGCATTTCACCTCTGGAAGCGATGCAATCGAACGTGCCGGTGATTATTTCTAATCAGTCTGGCGTTGCCGAAATTCTTAATCACGCTATAAAAGTTGATTTCTGGGATGTAGATGCCATGGCTGACGCGATCTACGGTATTTTAAACTATTCTGCATTAGATAAGATGTTTACTACTTATGGAAAAAGTGAAGTAGAAGGGTTAAAATGGGAAAACTCTGCTCTGAAAGTAAAAGAGATATATGATTCAGTTTGTGTTTAGATGAAAGTTAAAAACTAAAAGTTTAGGAAAATGAGGACGATTTGCTTGTACTTTCAAATTCATCAACCTTTCAGGTTGAGACGTTATCGGTTTTTCGATATTGGTAACGAACATTATTATTATGACGATTATTCCAACGAATCCATTTTGCGAAGGGTTTCAGACCAGTCTTATCTGCGTGCCAATAAAGTTATGCTTAATACCATTAAAGAGCATAAAGGGAAATTTAAAATAGCGTTTTCCATTTCAGGGCCAGTGCTAGACCAGTTTGAACTATACGCTCCTGAAGTACTTGAGAGTTTCAGAAAACTTGCAGCAACCGGCTATGTTGAATTCCTTTGCGAGACAGACTCTCATTCATTGGTATCGTTAGTTAACCGGGATGAATTTGAAAAGCAAGTAAATAACCACCGTTCAAAAATTAACACATACTTTGATCAAAATCCTTTGGTATTCCGCAATACAGAGCTAATTTATTCTGACCAGATAGGTGCTGATATTGCTGCTATGGGATTTGATGGGATGATAACCGAAGGAGCAAAGCAAACACTTGGGTGGAAAAGCCCAAATTATTTGTATTGCAATGCTTTGAATCCAAGGTTGAAAATATTGCTGAGAAATTTTAAATTAAGTGACGATCTCTCCTTTCGTTTTGCGAACCGTCATTGGAATCAATACCCTCTTACTACTGAGAAATTTGCAACCTGGCTTAACGCAATTGAAAAAAAAGAAGAAAATGTTAATATTTTTATTGATTATGAAACCTTTGGCGGACGCCAGCCAGTCGATTGTGGTATTTTCGATTTCATGAGACATTTACCCGGAACTATTTTTAAAATGACTGACTTCACGTTTAGTACGCCATCCGAAATAATACATAGCCAGCAGCCAATTGCTGCTGTAAGCATTCCATCTCCGATATCGTGGGCCGACGAAGAACGTGATTTGACGGCTTGGCTTGGAAATGACCTTCAAAGCGAAGCATTTAGTAAACTTTATGGATTGCGCGATTATGTAAATAACTGCCAGGATCCTAAAATTCATATTGATTGGAAATATCTTCAATCGTCTGATCATTTTTATTATATGTCTACCAAGTTTTTTTCCGAGAGGCCAACTTATTCTAATGTTAACCCGTTTGAATCGCCATACGATGCATTCATCAATTACATGAATGTATTAAGTGATTTCTCAATTCGGGCAAAAAAAGCTTCGGAACAAAACAATAACGGCACCCCAAACGTGGACGAACTACTTCGCCTTCTCGACGAAAAAGATAATTTGCTTGCACAATATCAGGATCAGTTAACAAAAATCAGGATCAGTGGGGCTTCACCAAAAAAATCAAAATCGGGACCGAAAAAAACTGTTCCTACGCCCAAAAATGAAAAAAAAAAGGTAATCCATCTGGTATGAATAAGTAACCCTTTATAATTTTTGGACTATAGTTTAACGTGAATTAAGTGCTTATCTATGAATATTGAGAATGCAGATTATTTGTTTGAAACAAGTTGGGAAGTATGTAATAAAGTAGGGGGGATTCATACTGTTATTTCTACCAAAGCTTTAACATTAACCGAAAAATTTAAAAGCAATTATATCCTCATTGGCCCTGATGTTTGGCGTGACACTAACCAAAATCCGGAGTTTCAGGAGGACAACCAGTTATTTAAATCCTGGCGAAGCCATATCGCTGAAGAAGGCATTGGGGTTAAAATAGGGCGATGGAACATCGCAGGTAATCCTATTGTCATCATTGTCGATTTTATGACCTTTGTGCCTCAGAAAGACAATATCTTTAAAAGATTCTGGGAATTATATAAGCTCGACTCTCTTCCCGGACAATGGGATTACATTGAACCAGCACTGTTTGGATATGCTGCCGGTAAAGTTATTGAAAGTTTTACGCGGTTTCATCTTAGTATTCGCGATAAGATAGTAGCCCAGTTTCACGAATGGATGACTGGCACTGGTCTTCTGTACCTGAAACATTACATGCCTCAAATTGCCACGGTTTTTACAACTCATGCCACGGTTATTGGACGTTCGATTGCTGGAAACCTTTTGCCATTATATGGATCGCTCGCTCAATATAATGGCGATATTGTAGCTTCTGAATTTAATGTTGTAGCAAAACAATCACTTGAAAAGTTATCGGCCAAAAACGCCGATAGTTTCACTACTGTAAGTGAAATTACATCACGTGAGTGTGAGCAGTTTTTTGAACGTCAGGTTGATATTGTTACTCCCAATGGTTTCGAAGATTCGTTTGTCCCTAAGGGTGAAGAGTTTGTCTTATGGCGCGAGGGGGCTCGTAAGAAACTCCTTGAAACTGCAGGGGCACTTACTAACCACAAATTTGATAATGAATCATTAATTGTTGGAATTAGCGGCAGATACGAATTTAAGAATAAAGGGATCGACCTTTTTATTGATGCCCTGGGACTGGTCAATAAATCCAAATCACTTGAACGATCCATTCTTGCTTATATTTTTATTCCGGCTAATCATTATGGCCCCAGGAAAAATTTGCAGAACATCCTTAATAAAACTGAAGCTTCAAATACCGGTGGAAAAATACTCACGCACAATCTTCATGATATTGACTTTGACCCAATTATAAAACAGATTAATAGTGTAGGTTTGACCAACGAACCTAAACAAAAAGTAAATATCTTTTTTGTGCCCTGTTACCTCAACGGAAACGATGGAATTTTTGATATGCCATATTACCAGGTACTTTCCGGCCTGGATCTTTCTATTTTTCCCTCTTATTATGAGCCTTGGGGATATACCCCGCTTGAAAGCCTCGCCTTTGGAGTACCAACTATCACTACATCGCTTGCCGGGTTTGGTCTTTGGGTACTTCATGAAAGTAGTGTTACTAAAGAAGCTATTACCATTATTGACCGGACTGATGATAATGATTCCAGCGTAGTTAATGATATTACCACTCGGATCCTCGAATTTTCAAAGATGGGTTCGGAACAAGCCCAATATTTACGAGCCAAGGCTTTTGAATTGTCGCAGATTGCGTTATGGAAGAATTTTATTTCTTTTTACACATCGGCTTATGATATGGCATTGCGTAAGGCGGAGGAACGTTCCGGACAACTTATTGAAAAAGAAGAAATTGAACAAATTCCGCATGTTGATAAATTTAATCTCATTTCGCAGCCAAAATGGAAGCGGCTATTAGTTCAAAAAAATATACCTGAACGGTTAGCAGCACTTGAAGAATTATCTAAAAATCTTTGGTGGAGCTGGAATTACGAAGCAGAGGAATTATTTGAATCTATTGATCCAACTATTTGGGGTGAAAGCGAAAAGAACCCAATTATATTTCTTGAAATGATTTCATATAACCGTTTGCTAAAACTAGAATCAGATAAACAGTTTCTGGAAAAACTCAAAGAGGTACATGAAAAATTTCAAAAATATATGGCTGAAAAACAAAACCGGGTTGCTCCGGTTATTGCTTATTTCAGTATGGAATACGGTTTACATAGCTCGTTAAAGATATATTCAGGAGGATTAGGAGTGCTTGCAGGCGATTACCTCAAAGAAGCTTCTGACTCGAACGTACACATGTTTGGTATCGGTCTTTTATACAGGTATGGTTATTTTAAACAGGTAATATCGGTTAATGGCGATCAAATGGAAGTTTCCGAATCTGAGCATTTTTCTAAAACCCCCACCATCCCAGTACGTGATGAACATGGCAATTGGATTACCATTTCTATCATTCTGCCAGGCAGAACCTTGACCGCTCGTATATGGAAAGTAGAAGTTGGACGAGTAGAATTATACTTGCTCGATACCGATTTTGAGGATAATTCGCTGCAGGATCGGAGTATTACTCATCATTTATACGGCGGCGATTGGGAAAACAGGTTTAAACAGGAATTACTCTTAGGAGTAGGAGGAATAAGGGTTTTAAATATACTTGGCATCGATGCTAACGTATTCCATTGTAACGAAGGCCATGCTGCATTTATTGGACTCGAGCGACTTCATTACTTCATCCAAAATAAAAAACTCACTTTTTCTGAAGCTATCGAAATTGTTCGTGCGTCAACAATTTTTACTACTCATACTCCCGTTCCGGCAGGACACGACTCATTTGAAGAAAATATCTTACGCATGTACATGGCTCACTATCCCGACCAGTTAAACATTACTTGGACACAATTTATGGGACTTGGGAAAGTGAATACTATCGACCCGAACGAACGGTTCTCCATGAGCGTCCTAGCTGCTAATCTTTCGCAAGAAGTTAATGGTGTAAGTCGCATTCACGGGCAGGTTAGCAAGGGTATTTTTAGTAAAATGTGGCCTGGGTATATTCCTGAAGAGCTTTATCTTGGTTATGTCACCAATGGGGTACATTATCCAACATGGACTGCTAAAGAATGGCGTCAACTTTACGAAACCTATTTTGGTCAGGATTTTATTAATAATCAGTTGAAGAAAGAGTTATGGGCTAAAATATACGAAATCTCAGACAAAGAAATTTGGAAGATTAGAAATAACCTACGCCATAAATTGACTGATTATATAAAAGACAGGATGCGGGAATCGTCTATTAAACGTTACGAAAACCCAAAGCATATTGTTGAAATTATTGATAAGCTTAATAAATATACATTAACAATTGGATTTGCCAGACGTTTTGCTACCTATAAACGCGCACACTTGTTGTTTAAAGATTTAGCAAGATTAGAGCGTATTGTCAATAATCCGGGAATGCCTGTACAGTTTATTTTTGCGGGGAAAGCACATCCTGCTGATAAGGCTGGTCAGGATTTAATTAAGATGATTATTGAAATATCAAGGAAACCTGAGTTTATTGGGAAAATACTTTTCTTACAGAATTACGATATGGAGCTTGCACGTCAACTTGTACAAGGTGTTGATGTTTGGCTTAACACTCCAACGAGGCCTTTGGAAGCCTCCGGGACCAGTGGTGAAAAGGCTGTGATGAATGGTGTATTACATTTTAGTGTACTTGACGGCTGGTGGGCTGAAGGTTATTACCACAATGCAGGCTGGGCATTGCCTGAAGAAAGCACTTATGATAATAACGATTTTCAGGATGAACTTGATGCAGAAATGATATACAGCTTGCTGGAGAATGAAGTCGCACCGCTTTTTTATTTTCGTGATGATGACGATATCCCTACAGGTTGGATTCGCTATATTAAAAATTCGATTGCCAAAGTAGCTTCGAATTTTACTACTAAGCGAATGATACGCGATTACCAGGAAATTTATTATAATAAGCTTTTTGAACGTTCAAACCGGATGAAAGAAAACGACTTTCAGCTTGCCAAGGATCTTTCGTCCTGGAAGAAAAAAGTTTTCCGCAGTTGGGAAAGTATAGAGGTCTTATCAGTCAAATCACCCGATATATCGAAAGAGCCTATTATGTTGGGTAAAAATTATATAGGCGAAGTTATCCTCGATTTGAATGAACTCTCACCTGACGACATTGGAATCGAAATTGTAATTGCAGAAATGATCACAGCGGAAGATCAGATCAAGCTAATACATACCCAGGAATTTAAGTTAGTAGATATGAAAGGTAAAATTGCCACTTATACAGTGAACATTGTTCCCACCAAAACCGGGGCTTACGATTTTGGCATCCGCATTTATCCCAAAAATCCTGAATTACCTCATCGCCAAGACTTCAATTTTGTAAAATGGATTTAGGACTGCTATTTGCCTAATATAATATATAGTAGTTGTCGCAAATAGGCCACTCTTTTAGTTTCGTATTCCAAATTCCAAAGTAGTCACTGTTTCATTGCCCAATTTGTCATACGCTTTAATAGTGATCTCGCTTTTCTTCGGAAGTATATTGATATAGCCTGTAAAAGCTCTTTCTTTTAAGCTATTCAGGATGTAAGTCATATGATCGTAGCCTGATTGTATGTCTGTAGCTGCAATGAACAGCACTACATGACCCGGATAAAGGGTAATATTTTTGCCTTGTTCAGACAAAATGCCTTTTGGAGCAGCGCTAAAGTGAGAATAAATAGTAGGTCCCGTATTATCTACCATAACTTTAATGGAGCTTGTACTGGTATTATCAACGTTATCAGTTCCAATATATTCAATAGTATGTAAGCCCTCCTTGTCAATAGAGAAAGGTGTGTCGTAAGTTTTAAGTTCTGTGTCGTCAATCTTATACTGAATATTGTTTAATCCGGCTTCCTTGTCATAAGCCCTGAGCTGAACTTTAGTCCTGCTGCTGATGTAAATAGTGTCAGTTGAGGCAAAAAAAGGCCCCAGGAAGTTATAATTAAGTTGAGGCCCCGAAAGGTCAATGTATGGAACCTTTGATGCATTGGCTTCTTCAGAAACCTGGCTGCGGTTGTTTACATTGTCAATAGCATAAGCCTTTACTGACATTGAACCATTCACAGTGCTTAACATAACTGGTTTTTCGTATGGTTTAAATTCACCATTATTAATTGAATAATATACTGCTTTAACGCCTGCTTTATTATCAATTGTGGTCAGTTTCAATTGCGAACGGCCAGACGAAAATTCTTTTCCGTTAACCATAAAGCTTTTCCCCATAATTTCCTGGAGGATAGTCGGAGGGGTCTTATCTACATAAAAGTCAAAAACATTTTGTTCTTCCTCATTACCAACATTGTCAACTGCATAAAAAATCAATTTATGGTCTCCCTGGGTCAACATTGATGCTCTGAGGACACCAATGTAATTATGTTCCGGGTTATCGTCAAGTTGATAGGTTATTTTGGCTATTCCGCTTGAATTATCTTGGGCTTTAAGAACTATTTGTGCGTTCCCTGCAAGTATATTTTCGTAAAAGTCGCCCTTGATTTCGAAAGAAGCCTTAGGTTTTGAGCGGTCAATTACAAGTCGATAGGTATGCAATGTTTCGGCGTTTCCCACGTGATCAAATGAGTAAAATTTTAGCACATATTCTTTCTCTTTATCTAATGTCAACGGAGAAATATATTCTTTATATTCAGATGAGTCAATGGAAAACATGATTTTTTCTAAGCCTGAAAGTTCATCTTTTGCAGTTAAAGTTATTTCAGTTTTTCCGCTAATATAGAGTTTACCATTACGTTTCAGGAGCTTTGTATCTCCGAAACTTATAATACTGAGCGGCGGATGACTGTCGGCATACACTTCAAATATGACTTCCTGTTTGGGAAGTTTTACGTTCATTGTATTTTTGTCCACTGCCCATGGATGGCGAAAAGTATTACGTCCCTCTGTATCAAAATACATAGGATTACTATATTGTGGCGTACTTTCGCTTTTCAAGACTACCGAACTGTCCTTATCGTTAGATGTTGCAGCAATTTTAAGATAAATAGGTAATGATTTTTGAATATATACCTTCCCATCTGGAGCTATATACATCTTCTTTTCATGTTCAGGTTGCTTTTGTGCAAATAGCAGCATGGAAAAGGTAACAGTAAGAAGTAATACCAAAAATCTTTTAGTTTTCATATTTCTTTGATTTACAATGAATTAATTTTATGCCTGCATATATGTTAAAAAAGTAAAAGGGATCGTCAACATGCTCTCGAACTCTTTACCGGTAGATAGCATATCTTCATCCATTTCAAGATAATACCATGAAATAGTTACGTCGAACCCTTTTTTCTTCAATTCATCGAGTTTGTTTAGGATTTCTAAAATAATTTTAGATGATGAGGTATTGAAATAGTTAAACTTAATAATTAATTCTGTTTTTTGATTTGGTTTTTTTACATACTCTTCAATCCATTTGAAAACAGGTGCATAAAATTCAAATACATCTTCAGGAAGCGAAATGCCTGAAATTTCAAATTTATTCTTCTCTTTATCTAAAATTATTTTTGGAGTAGATTCTCCTTCACTGATTATCAAAGGTTCCATGAAGATTTATTTTATATGTTATGTTTATGGATCAATGCAATCACTGATTTTAGATTTTTGTGCCAAATGCATTGCTCGCTTATCTATAGTTATTAACTCGTTTTCTGTTAGTTGTTCAATTCATTTTATGCATCATCATTCATAAGTCGCACCCATTCATCATTGCAGGCCACAAATTCAAAGGGTATCTTCAGTACACTTGCTAACTCTTCACCTGTGGCAAGCATATCTTCATCTATTTCAAGGAAATACCAAATAACCTTCATTTCAAAGCCTTTAACGATAAGTTCTTCAAACAGGGTTAGGATATCAAGTACTGCTTTAACAGATGCAGAATTGAAATATATAAGCTTAATGGAAAGCTCTGTTTTAACATTAGGTTGTTTAATATATTCTTCAATCCACCTGAAAACCGGATCATAAAATGTATGTACATCTTCTGGTAGAGAATTCCCTGACATTTCGAATTTATTATTCTCTTTATCCAGAATGATGTTAGGACACGACTCTATTTCTGTAATTATTAAAGGCTCCATAAATTGTTATTGCATTCGAAAATATTTTTATTATGTTATTTTAATATTAGCTATCCTAATTACTTAGGATGGAAGTTTAATCAGATGTTCTTGTATTTGTTCTAAAAATGCTGCCAGTTTGATTGGTTTTGAGATATAACCATTGCATCCTGCATCCTTAATTTTAGAAATGTCGTCACTTTTGCCATTAGCAGTTTGAGCTATGATGGGCAGTTGCTGGTTAAAGGCTCGTATTTGTCTGGTAGCCTCCAGCCCGTCCATTATTGGCATATAAATATCCATCAGCACAAGGTCTATTTCGTTATTTTTGCAAAATTCCACTGCCTCACTGCCGTTGATAACTCTGAATAATTCAGCTTTTGTGGGTTTCAAAGCTTCAACAAGAAGAAGGTAATTAGTCTCAATATCTTCGGCAATAAGGATGCGTTTGCCCTGCCACAGGTATTGCTGGCGAGCAAGAGATGGATCTGAGCGAGGCTTAAATTTAAACCCAATAATCAATACATCGTCCACCTGTTCCCGTTTACCTTTCCAGTTGTCGTAATATTCCTCAAGCAATCTTTTTTGTTCAGGCAAAGGTTGTTGATGAATCTCAAGTAAGTATTTTCTGAAGTTAGCGCTGAATATTTTAAATCCTTTTTCCCCTCCCAATTGGTCGTAATATCCATCAGAAAATATATATATTAAGTCATCTTTTTCAAGAGCGATTTCGTGGTTTGTAAAAGATCTGTCGGCTGTTTTGTAAACACCAATTGGCATTGTATCTGCCTCTATTCGCGTAAGTTCAGCATTTCTTATGATATACACCGGGTTATGTGCGCCGGCAAATTGCATCTGTTTATTCTCAAAATCAATAATACACAGGGCAATGTCCATACCATCTTTATTTTCCGTAAGTTTCCCCGATTGATGCAATGAATTGATAACATTCTCCCTAAGTTGGTTAAGTACTTCGTTCGCATTAAGAGAGCGAATATGCTTGTTGAAAGTAATTTTATTAACGATTTCATTTAGAAAAGCCACTCCAAGCATGCTCATAAAAGCCCCCGGCACGCCATGGCCGGTGCAATCGGCTGCAGCAATGATCAAAATACCATCCTTTTCAGTCATCCAGTAAAAATCGCCACTAACGATGTCACGTGGCCTGTAGAGAATGAAATGTTCAGGAAGTACTTTTTCAAGTTTCAACGCAGGTGGAAGAAGCGCACTTTGAATACGCTGGGCGTAAAAAATACTGTCCGTGATTTTTTTCTTTTGATTGGTAAGAATATCTCGCTGCTGCTCTATCTCTTTATTTTGTTCTATAATTTGCAAATTACTTTGTTCGAGCATGGTATATGCTTTTTTCTTTGCTCTTAACTGTTTAGAAATAAACACTAAAAAAGTGGATACTAAAATTAATATTACTCCTAAAGATATAATAATATTACGTGTAATCCTGTGCCGATCTTGCTCTTCCCTCTCACGAGCTTGCTTTTCCCTCTCATTTGCCCGGTCTTTTAGTAAATTAATTTCCTTTTCCTGCTGCAAAAGCCGCAAAGCTTGCTGTTGCTCCTTACTAATTTCCTGGATTTTGCTATCCTTTGATTTTATTTCTCCGTCCTTTACTGAGCTTTCAGCTTCTGCCTGTTTAGTTCGCTGTTCATACTTATTAATCTCTTCTTTTTGCATGTGGCTTTTTATAGAAGCAGCTAAATCAAAATACTCTTTAGCTTTGTTCTGATTTCCAAGTTTATCAAAATTTTCAGACAGGATAGCATAACAATTCTTTAATGAAGTCATATCCGAAAGTTCTTGTGCCAATGACAAAGCTCTATCGAGGGTTTGATTGGACTCAGTATAGTTTTTAAGGTTTTGTTGAACCTGGGCTATATTGATGAGGTCGGATAGTATTTCTGATTTCTTGCTTTGCTTCTCATTTATTTTAAGCGATTTTTTAAAATACACCAGCGCTTGTTCATAATTATCAATTACGGCATACATCATGCCTATATTCACATATATATTTTTAACAGCATTTATATTGCCAAGACTTTCGTTACTTTTTACGGCTTTCTGGAAATATTCGATTGACTTGGGAATATTGTTCTTTTCTTTATAAAGATTTCCTAACTTGACCTGACAATTTGCTAGTTCCAACAAATTACCTTCTTTTTCGTACTTAATAGCTCGATTCTCTAATTCAGATTCAGAAACCGCAGTTTCCTGTGAACGAACAGGTGAAAACATAAAAACGAAAAGAATAAATGGTAAAATCTGAACAAAATATCTCATCCTTTTTCTTTTTGCATATATAATTTGGTAAACTCCACAATAAAAAGAAATTACCAAATTTTTCATATTTTATTGCTTTATGGATGTTTTTACCACTCTATATAAAGTTAGTAAATTTAATATAGCTTCACAACCGTAATTGAAATTATTTGATGGATATAGTTCAGATCGAATACTGGAAGGAGATTTGAACCTGATATTGAATTAACCTCCTATTTTAATTGACAATTCTATATTTTTTTCTTAAATTTAAACATATAAATCATTTTAATGTTTTTGTTAATAAATAATATTTAAACACATTTAACTATGGAAAAACAAAATAATCAATTAAGAAATGCCTGCCATGAGGCTGCGTTATTCTTTAAAAAATTGGGTGATTCAAAACATAAGGATATCCAATCGAAACTTGATTTTGTAGTAGGGAGTTACGATTTTGATAAGAATCCTGTTGGTTTATATGACATAGGTGCTAAAGCTTTAAATATTTTACAAGATATTAAAGCAAAAAATCCCAGGAAAGTAAGTAAATCGTTAGTTACCAGTTTGGAAGAAAGCTTGAAGAAATAAGCTTATTCAAGGTGAAAATTTGTGCTGGGGCAGGCTAAAATAATATAATAGAGACCATCCCCTTATGCTCATGGTATATCTAATCGTATCTGGGTATTTCTTTAGAACGTTAAGAAACATTTGATATTCAAAACAGAAAGACAACTATTCTTGGGGAATGCAGGAATATCAGTGCTGCTATTGCTTTAAAACTTGAAAAAGCTTTAGATATTAGCGCAAAGTTTTGGATGAGGCTTCAGGTTGATTAAAAACTCGAAAGACAGAAATTAGGGCATGTAGCATAATAATAAGGAGAGACGATTTGTGCGTGAAATTTTCATTAATTTAGGGTCAATAACTGCTTTACTAAAATAGATAATTTATTACTATTTAAGGGTTTAATAAAATAGCCAGATACGCCTAAATCCATACAAGTGTTTTTGGTTTTATCATTTTCAACAGCAGTTAAAATGATAATAGGGATTGTCGCATTTATTTTTTTCATAATTCTTAAGGTTTCAACTCCACCCATATTAGGCATCATAATATCCAGGATCACCAGATCGGGATCGAATTTTACAAATTTATCCACAGCCTCTTTGCCGTCACATGCATCAATAAAGTCTAAATCGTTTTCAACCGTAATAAGCGCTTTAACAAGCTCCAGGTTAAATTCAGAATCATCCACTATTAATACTCTTCTATTACTCGTTTTGTCCATTTTATCAATTTGAGATTTCAGTATATTATGAAGCTAAAGGCTACCCTCAAACAATAATTAAATAAAGCCTTTTTTGTATGAACTCCTATTTATTGGCTGCTGGCATTTATTGTTTTTTGGTTACTTTAAGTTTTAGTTTTTCAATAAGTTCTCCAACACTTCCTGACTTCTTATTCCTGAATGCTAAATCTGTATATAGAGTAGCGCATTCTTTACTTGATTGTTTCAGGGTTCGCCATTCTTTCCAAAGTTCATCATAACGCCCAAGCGCAGTATTGACAGCATTGATATTCAATTCCCCTGAAAAAGTGGCATTAGCGTCTTCAATCATTAATATCCATATCTGCTCTATCAATTCGTATTTTATTCTGCCATAGGTACACGATACTCTTATGGCTTCTTGTGTTACAGAATCATTTACGGTCAATTGGTTCGACAAAGCTTCAATTTGCCGCCAAATTGCTGATG
>Ga0182017_10000473_pt1 | contig 31791 bp, 19 predicted proteins | sample 712E3DmetaG_FD_120492 | JGI IMG/M metagenome (GOLD analysis project Ga0182017, IMG submission 120492) | Permafrost microbial communities from Stordalen Mire, Sweden - 712E3D metaG | ecosystem: Environmental > Terrestrial > Soil > Wetlands > Permafrost | place: Sweden: Stordalen | collected... | reverse complement strand
CGGCCAGCTCGCAAAGTTCATGCAGTTCGTGAACGCCAACATCGCCAAGGAGGCGGGGCGCCTCCACCTGTGGCGTGATCGCCTGTGGTCGCGCCGCTACCGTTCCATCGTCGTCGCCGACGAAAAGGCCGCCCACGCACGCCTGCGCTACATCCTGGCCCACGGCGCGAAAGAAGGGCTTGTCGGAAAATCGGGCGAATGGCCAGGCCCCAACTGCATCGCCGCCCTCACCACTGGCCAGTTGCTACGCGGAACTTGGTTCGACCGCAGCGCCGAGTACATCGCTCGCCAGCGCGGCGAGTCCGTCTTGCCGTCGCAATTCGCCACCACATTCGACGTCAACCTCACGCCCCTGCCTTGCCTGTTGCACCTGACCGCAGACCAGCGCCAGGCCGAATGCCGCCGCATCGTCAAAGAGATCCAGGCTGCGGCCGAGGCCGAAAACAAAGCCAAAGGTCGAGAGCCCATGGGCGTCACCGCCATCTTGGCCCAGGATCCGCACAGCCGTCCCGCCACCACCGACCGCAGCCCCGCGCCATTCGTCCACGCTTCGGACGAGAAGACCGAGCTCGAATTCCGCGTCCAGTACCGCGCCTTTGTCGACGCTTTCCGTGCCGGCGCCGAGCGCCTGCGCGACCGCGCACGAGAGTGGGTGGAGATGTTTCCCCTGTGGGCCTTTCCGCCAGCCCTGCCATTCAATGCCCCGGACTGACCAGGATCGGCCACCGCCGCGCTGACAAGGCCACCGACCAGCGGTCAAGGAAAAGCCATGCCCGGCGTTTGTCCCCGACGAAAGATTCCGGACTTCCTCGGCCCCGATCTCCATCCTGCCCGACCCAACGATGACGTTTTCCCCTCGGCATGGCCGTCCCGGCTGTCGTTCACGCCAGCCACCACTTCCTTCAACGCCGATCGCGGGGCATGTCCACCGACGTTCAAGGGAGACTCCAGGAAAACCTCCAAGAAAACTCAGGCACCACACACCGAGGCACCACACACCGAGCAGATGGGGTTTTGGCGAGCCACAGCTCATGAATCGGCTCTGGATCGCACTTTAGTACCGAGTCTCTCGCCCGTCATTTCCGCACGTTGTTGAATGGCGGAAGGTACTCCGCGATCAGCACCTTGCCGCTCTCTCCGCCGAAAACCCGCAGGATTACCTTGCCGACCTCGACGATGGGGCCGGACAACGGATTCGCTCGATACACGAGCTTGTAGCGATCCTGCTTGCGCGCTTCAAAGATGATCCTCACGCCGTCGAGGGTGCCCATTCCCTCGATCGACGTGGAAGCGTCCTCTTCGATTCGGGAGTTCTCGATCTCGGTCTGCAGTGCGTGCCAGGCGGCACCGTCCAAACGCGTCGTGCGGTGCTCGAGGATGCTCCCGTCCTGCCCCACTGCCGTCGTTGTTATGGTTGCGCCGCTTGAGTCTGCGTCGACACGCACGGACAGGTCTGGGTGAAACGCCGGCATCCAAAGAAACCGGTAGGTCCTTGTGACCGCATGGCCACACGACAGCGATGGCTCGTTCATGCCGCGCAGTACGGCGGAGTGCCAGTTCCGAATTCTATGCTCGCTCCCCAAGTCGGCGGCGCGATGGGCGTAATGGTAACTCACGTAAAACGCCAGCGGCGGGAAGTAGTGGTAGTCCGAGTCGCGTGGCGGGCACGCACGCTCAGCTGATCGGTAAAGGAGACGTCGCGGTCCGAAGGACAGGTTGTGCCTTCTCTCGACTGCCAGCCGAACATCGCGCGGATCATCGTCGCACTCGATCAGCAGCTCCATGAGACGTTGGGGTGTGTCGTCGTCGGGCAGATCGAGGACTAGGCGGCTTTTCGGATTGATTCCAGCGCCGGAGAAGAGGAGAGCCGGCGCGAACCGGAACCCATGCGCGAGCGGTTCAACATCGCATCTCATCCCTAGCCGGGCCAGGCCGTCGATAACACCCACAGGTGACGTGCCACGAATGGTGGTGCCGAAAAGATCGGCCATGTCTCGCTCACTTGCATCGATGCCATAGAGCTGCAGGAAATTGGCCGCTGCGGCCGGGACTGAACTCCAGCTTCGGCTCTGTACCACTTGCCCGTCGGGCCGCACATCGGGCAGGCCGCTGGCCATGGGCCACGACAAGGCGGCGTGGAGTACAATCAAGACCAGGACACAGGGCAGAGCTCGCGTGATCCTTCGTGGCCCCACGCGTGCTACGCCGAGTGCCAGCATCGCAAGCGTCAGCGCCCACAGCGCCAGCTCTCGGTGACGTTCGAGCCACAGCGGCAGGCGGCCGGAAATCGTCGGGAACGTGGTCAGGAATGTATCGAGGGCCAGCGCCGACAGGCCCCCGACAAACCAAGGCCAGACCCTCGGACGCGCACCGCGCGCGCTCTCTCGTCGACTCGCTGCCCAGACGCCCGCGACCAAGCCTGCCCCGGTCGCGGCAACGTCAACGGCCAGGGTCCAGAAAAGTCGGGTCATGCAACACGCTTTCTCGCGCTCGCATAGTGGGAAGTATAGAAGAAAGAACGCGACCCGGAAACGCCGGTGGCAAGGGATGGCGTCCAGCTTGTCGAACGATAGTGCGAGAGGCAGGCGAAGGTCGATGGTTGCTTCGGCTACTGGAATCGGGGGGGTCTCTGACCCCGACATGGTGGCCACGGCGGCACACCGCGAGTGGACACACCGAGATGGTGGTCACGTCCTTCCGACTAGCACTGCCTGGCCGTGGAGGCCAAGTACCCCTTCGCGGGACTGGGAGACCGCGGGCACGCGAAGCCAGGTGCGATCAGGTGGGCGAAGCGATCAGGATCCTTGACCCCCTGGTCGGTCATCCAGCGCCGCGAGCTGTCGCGCAGATTCTCGCCCGCGGGGTTGCCGCGCAGCTCGCCCAGCCAGCGACGACCAGACTCGGCCAGCAAGAGGGCGCCGGCGGCCTCAGCGGTAGCCACGGCGCGCTCCAGTGCGACCACGGCTACCGCACGCGATGGCGATGGTTCCAGCCAACAGATGCCGGCCTCCAGCAGGGCGCCCATGGCGACGCCGGTCTGGTGCACGGCCCGGGCCAGCCTGCGCGCGTGCCGGCGCGCTTGGCGCAGCTGCGGGGCGCGCTCGTCCACCGGCAGTTTCTCGGCCATGGCCAGTGCCACGCGGCCCGAGATCCAATCGTACTCGATGAGGATGCCATTGATCTTGAGCAGCGCGGAGCCGGCAAGCCGGCGCTGCTCGGCCGCCAGCGCGTCCCTGGCCTGCTCGGGACGCTCGCGGTACAGCGCCTGCTCGCAGCGCGCGTACAGATGGAAGAAGTGCTGCACGTGGTACAGGTCGCGCGGCCAGGAATCCAGGACGCCCTCGATGTCGCGCGCGGCGGGCTCGGGATCGTCGCGGATCAGCCAGACCATGGACTGGTAGGTGCGCAGGTTGGTGGCCAGGTAGCGGTCGCCGGTGCGATCGGCGTCCGCGGTGTAGCGATCGAAGCATTCGGCCAGCTCGCGCAGCCGGCCTGACAACCGTAGCGAGAAGCACGCGAACGAGCGCGTGGTGGCCAGTTCCCAACCCACGTTCAGACAGTGCGTGAGCAGGTACTGCTCGACCGCGATGAGTTCGGTCGCCACCGCGTCCCACTCGCCCGCAAAGTAGCGGACCATGGCCTTGCCCATGCGCGCCAGGCCGATGGTTGCTGCGTCCGACGATCGGCGCGCCAGCACTTCGGCCTGCGACGCCAGGCGAACCGCCCAGCGCTGGTGCGAGCTGCCTAGCGCCGCCAGTTGTCCGGCCAGAACGGCCAGTCCCTGCGCCACCCGCCGGATATCCCCAGCCTTGAGTGCCAGCAGGACAAAACGCAGCAGGAAATCGTCGGCGCGCAGGGTGTCCACCACGCCCAGACCGATGTTCACCGACCACAGCACGTCGAGCAGGCGGGCCTGCTCGGCCGGGATGCTGGAGGACGGCCGTTCCTCGAACTTGATTCCGCGCACGCGCAGCCACAGTAGGCGCCAGGTCACCGCCCAAAGGGCGCGCCGCGGACCGCGCGCCAGGTGCAGCCCGGCCTGGTCCAGCACCTCACCTACGATCTCGAGCCCGCGCACGATATGGCCTCCGCGCAAGAGCTGCTCGGCCGCCAGGTGATGCAAGCGCAGCGCAAGTTCAGGCCCGCTCAACACCGCGGCCTGTTGATAGGCATCCGCTGCCAGCAAGGGCAGCCCGTTGCAGGCCTGGCAGTCACCCAGCGCGTGCAGAAGTTCGCGTCTCGCCCCGTGATCCGACTCCAGCGCCGCCGCGGTCTGGTAGAGCTGCGCGGCGCGATCGAAGGCGAGCTTGGTGCGCGCCTGGATCGCCGCCTCGCGCGTGTAGTACTTGGCGCGCTCGTGGTCGTCCACCTCCAGCCAGTAGCGGGCCAGCATGTCGGTGCGCTCACGACCCCATTTTTCCATGGCGTGCGCGATGCCGGTGCGCAACTGGTGCAGCGCCGCCACATCCAGGCTGCCCAGTACCGCCTCGCCGATGCGGTCGTGGTACGGCTCGACCAAGTCCGATCCCTGTCCGCCAGCGCGCCGGATCAGACGCGCCTCCGCCAGGGCCGAGATGCCACTCTCCCAATCCTCGCACCCGAGGGGCACGCCGGCTGCGTCGGCCAGCGCCTTCTGCGGTAGCGGATCGCCTGCCACGGCGATGACCGCTAGCAGACGCTGGCTTTGCGCGGGCAAGGTGCGCAGGCGCTCCAAAATCAGGGCGTCCAGGCTCACGGCGTTTCCCGCGCTGAAGGCCACGGACCCGCCCCGCGGTAACACCACGTCGTAGAGGTAGCGTAGCAGCTCCAGCGTGAATAGCGGGTTGCCACCCGCTTCCTGTACCACCGACTCGGCCAGGCGCTGCTTGACCGGCTGGTCAAGCTCGCCCGAGTCGGCTTGACGATCCACGAGGGCCGAGACCGCCTCGGGCGAGAGCGGGCCGACCTGCACGCGCATCACCGCGGGATGTGCCTCGATCTCGCTCAGCGCTTCCGCCAGCGCATCGTCCGGGGAAACCGGCCGGCAGGTGGCCACCAGCATCAGGCCAGGCACGCTGGTGTTCTGTAGCAGCGTCTGCAAGAGCACGAAGCTGTCGCGGTCGGCCCACTGCAGATCGTCAATGAAAGCCACCACCGGCTGTCGTTGCGCCAGGCGCCTGAGCAGTTCGTGAAATCCGGAAAAGGCTCGGTTGCGCAGCTCATTCGCGTCGTGAATCTTCGGCAGCCAGTCGTGTGCGTGTTCCAGTCGTTCCAGCCGGCACAGCACTGGGAAGATCTCCGACAGGTACGCCACCCCCACGGGCAGCACCTGCGCCAGCTCGGCGGCACCCAGGCTGGCCAGTCTGGAGCTGAGCGCATCCACGATGCTGTCGAAGGCCTTGAAGGGCAGCGTCTCGCGCTCGTGGGATCGGCCGCGCAGGATGAGAGGCCGGCGAAACGGCTCGGCGCCGGCTGTGATCTGATCCAGGAAGCGTTCGACCAGCGCGGTCTTGCCGATGCCCGAAGCGCCCTGGACCAGCACTAGAGCAAGGTTGCCGTCGCACGCGCTGCCGTAGCCACGGCGCAGGGCCCGCATCTCTTCCGTGCGTCCGATGAAGAGCGGGGCGCTAGCCCGCATCGGCCCGGTTTCAGCCTCGGACACCGGCGGGGGCGTGGCGCCAGCGTCGAACTGGGCCAAGATCTCCGCGCCACCGGGACGCTGGGCCGGATCGCGCTGCAGAAGCTGCACACACAGCCGGCTTAGTTCCGGATCAGCCAGGGGATTCACCGCGAGGGGTGCGGGCGGATCCTCGCTCTGCTTCTTGAGCAGAATTTCCATCATGTTGCCTTGATGGGGCAAGCGCCCGGTCAGCACCTCGTACAGCATGGCTCCCACGGAGTACCAGTCGGCGGCGGGCTGCGAAGGCCCACTCTTCGCCTGCTCGGGCGCCATGTAGGCCGGGGTTCCCGTCAGCCCGTCGCCCCCGAGCGACCGCGTTCCGGTCGGTTTGGTCAGGCCGAAATCCAGCACCACCACGCGGCCTCCCGGTGTCACCAGCACGTTCGACGGCTTGAGATCGCGGTGAATGCAGCCGGCAACGTGCATGGCGTGCACCCCAGCGCAGAGCTGCTGCAGCGCCATGCGCAGGCGCCTCCGATCGGGTTGCGAGCGGGACGTCGCCCGCCCGGGCTTGGTGGTGCGTAGGGTGTCAGCCGTTTCCGACGCGGAGGGTACGGGGACGTTGCCCGCCAGTGCTCGCCCCAGCAGAAAAACGTCAAAGGGCACGCCCGCCACGTACTCCATGGTGAAAAACCACAGCGGCCCATCGCCGATCAGCTCGTGCAGAGTGGCCAGGTTGGGGTGCTTGATGTCGGCTAGGGCGCGGAACTCGCCTTTGAACCGGTACAGGTCCATGCCGTCCCACTGGTCAAGCAGCTTGAGCGCAACCTCCGTGCCTAGCTGTCGATCGAAAACCAGATACACCGTACCCATACTCCCGCTGCCGAGGAGGCGGATGACTTTGAACCGATCCGTGCCTACGAACGACATCGCAAATGCCCAACCGGGAGCTTCGCGTGCCGTGCGATCATGGCCCCTAGTCTACCGCATCGCGAACCAACCAGCCTGCGACAGAGCGCCAGAGGCTCGCTTCTTCTCGAACTGCCTTTGGGGATATCAGGGCGGAGGCAGGCAAGAGTTGCCCTGGCCGGCGACGACGGCCTGATGGGCGGGCTCGCCCTTGCGCAGGCGTTGCGCGGGCAAAGGTCGAGGCTGGGGATGAGTCGGCGAAGGGGGTGGGGCGGGAGGAGACGCCACGGGCGAGACCGGGCGGATGATCTTCTCGGCTGTGGTGGGTCCGTTCACCGCCAGGTGGCCGCGCAGGTGCCGCACCATCTTGCGACCGATGCCCTTGATGCGCGCCAGCTCTTCCACGGTGCGGAAGGGATGCTTGTGGCGATAGGCCAGGATGTTGCGGATGCGCGCCGGCCCGACGCCGGACAACAGGCGCAGTTCCTCGGGTGAGGCGGTGTTTAGGTTGACCACGCCCTCCAGGGTGGCTTTCTGCGCCCGAGCCGGAGGGACCAGCCCAAGCATGAACATGAGAGTAACCACGCAGCCGCGCGACATGCTCTTGTTGTCGGCGCTCGCGCAAAGAAGTTGCTACCCGACGCTACTTTGCTGGCTACTTCTCCGGCAAAGCCGCCGGACAATCATCAAAGTGCAAAACTCGCCCCTTGCCGGCTCGCTTGCCGCAGAGAAGAGCGTGATCCGCGCGGCGCAAGAGATGGTCCTGGTCGATCGCGGTACCGTCGCCATCGGTGGTGGCGAGGCCGAAGGTCGCGCCCACGATGCCGTGCTCGTCGATGGGCTGGCCCGACAGGGCCTGCAGGATGCGCTCGCACACCATACACGCCTGGCTGCCGTTGGTTTCGGGAAGCAGAATGACGAACTCGTCCCCGCCGAAGCGGGCCACGATGTCCACCTCGCGCAGCCCGGTTCGCAGGCGCTGCGCCACCGTCACCAGCACGCGATCGCCGGCCTCGTGGCCGAAGCGATCGTTGACCTGCTTGAATCCGTCGAGATCGACCAAGGCCAGGCTCAGGCTGCGCGGGTGGCGGAGCATACGCACGAATTCGTCACGGATACGCTCGGACAAGTGGCGCCGGTTATAGATGCCGGTTAGCGGATCGGTGATGGCCAGTTTCTCGACCTCACGCCGGGCCTGATCGACCGTGCGCGCAAGCAGGGCGCCGGTCACCGCCGAGCTGAGCACCAGGCGCAGTTCTTCATAGAGCATGGTGTCGGGCGCGCCGTACGCGAGCGACGCCAGGCCCAGCCGCTCGCCACGAAAACCAAGCGGCACGACGACCACCGAACGGCCATCGAGGAAACCGCCAGGCGCGATCTGGCGCGTGGAAAAGCGCGGGGGGCCTTCGCAACGACCGCTCTCGCCAAAAACCAGCGTTGCCTCGCTCTCCTCGGTGACCCGGTTGGGCTCGGTGAACAGCGCGATCGCACCGGCTCGAATTCCCAGGCGGGGAAGATGCTCCGCCGCTGCCTCGCCGAGCGCGTCCAAGCTGGGCGCTGCCAGCATTGCCGCGGTGGCCTCGGCCACTCTCCCCATGAGGGCCACCAGCTCGCCGCGCTGCTGAGCCTGCGCGATGGCCGCCATGTCGCTCGACACCAGCAACGCCTCCTGAATGAGGTCGTAGATACGGCCCCTTGTGGCGGCATCGTGGACGCAAGCCAGGGCATCGCGCCGCAGAACCAGGAGCACGTCATGTGTGGTGCCAACCGAGCTATCCCGACGGAGCAGGGCATAGCAAATGTCTTCCACGCAGTTGACAAAGGCGGGCACTTCCGGTTCGGCAACCTGCGCCAGGAAGGCGGAGAACAGCCTCCCTTCCCAGTCCTCGGGCACGAAGTCGAATCCGCTGTGCGCGGCCTGACGGAGATTGGCGACCACGTTCTGCTGGCGGACCCGCAAGACCTCGGCGAAGTCCTGAGCCTCACCCGGCAAGGGCCAGGACAGCACGCGCTCGCGGCTTCTGGTATTGCACCCGCAAGAACGGCGGCGCACAAATTCCGTCTCAAAGGTGACGGCGCGCTTGAGCAAAGGGGTTCCGTGCAGGGCCCCAGCCAAGCTGCGAACGGCATGACGGACTTGTTCAGTCACCGGCTGACGCACCGTCGTGAGCGGCACGCGCGCGTAGCGGGCGAAGTCCAGATCGTCGAATCCCACCAGTGACAAGTCGCGCGGCACCCGAATCCCGCGCCGGTCGAGCTCGTCGAGCGCCCCCAAAGCCATGACGTCGTTGGCGCACACGATAGCGTCCACCTCGCCCACTGCAAGCCCGTGGCCGTCGAATAGCTCGGCCACTGCCAGAGCACCACTGGCGCGGGTGAAATTGCCAGATCCCATTCGGCGCGCGTCGACAAGCATACCCTGCTCGGCCAGAGCGCGAACAAAGCCGCGCTGGCGCGCCTGCGCCTCGGGGTTGGCGGGTGGGCCAGCAATCATGGCGATCTTGCGCCGTTCGTGGGCCGCAATGAGGTGCTTGACCGCGGTGTACATCCCGACCTCGTTGTCCATGAGCAACGAAGGCACGCCAGGTATCTCGACCCCCAGGCAGACGCACGGCAAGGAATGGTAGCGCTGCACGAATGCGGCGATCTGGTCCGCGGTCACGTGGTGGCCGATGGTGTGTGCACAAACGAGCAAGGCATCCACGTTGTGCGGGCCCACGATGTCGAACACAAAACCCTTGGGATGCTGCAACTCGATGCCCAGCATGCCGCCGGAGATGGCCACGAAGTCCAAGCTCTGCTCGCGTGCCTCACGCTCGGCAGCCACCAGCACCTGCTTCTGAAACTCATCGTCAAAGGCGTCGGCCAGAAGCCCCAGACGAGGCCCCCGACGAGGAAGACCAGCTTGCGGCTCAGCCATTGACGTCACTTGTCGGCGAAATCGCGACCTACTCTATTGTGCCCGCGCGGGACCGCACACCGCAAGGGTTGCGCATTTTTCCGGACATCTAGGGTGAGAGAACGACGACATCTCCCACCATGGACTACCTGCCATGCCGCTACGATGGACAAGAGCAAGGTCGTCCAGGCTTGCTGCTCGTTCGCATCGAGCCCAAGCACACCCTGTCCGGCGCCGACGCCGTAGGATCATTCAGTGTCGAGCATGGTACGCGAGATCGAGCGGCCAGCTCGACCGAATCGCCTCCGGAGAGCGAGCCGGCAACGCAGAGTAGCGGCGCACCCCAATGGCGCGGCGCTGACTTGAGGAGGCTGAGGGGTAGCCGCAGCAGTACCCTCGGGGATCAGGCTTGCGCTACCGCGCTCTTGCGACAGCCGCGATTGCGGTCTCGATGCTCCCCGCGCCGTCGCCCGTGCTTCGGAGCGGGCGAATCTCGGGCAGGCCCAAGACCGTGCCGCCTGCCGAATGATCGCGTAGGAAATTGGCAAGTTCGCGGTCCGTTTCGCGAATGTGATAGATGAGCCAGTCTTCGAGCATGAAGCTGACGGCGAGTTTGACTTTCTTGCTCGCTCCTTCCCGCTGGCTGCACGTGACGATTTCGGCGGTCTCACGCCGCAGGCGGGCGTGGAACTCCAGGTGAAAGCGCGCGCCGGGGTATCCGGCCTGGGCCATGACTGCCTCTTCGGCGGCGAAGTGATCGATGATGTACCTGGCGAGGAACGATACCGCGCGCAGGAAGGTGGCGGGGCTCGCCTCGTCGGGCGTGTCGAGAACTTGGTTGGCCAGAGCGAGCAGCGCCCGATGCTGGGCATCGATCTCGGCCACTCCGGTTATGAGGTCTGGTGTGAGTGAGAATCGGCGCATCATGTTGCCTCCCTTGGGTGGCTAGCGCCCCCCTGGCTTCTTCCCGCTACATGCGCCCGGGCAAAGTAGAGGGGACCGGGCGTCGCACGGAAACCAGAGGCCGGGTGGCTGCTCAACCTGTCTTCTTGGCACGGAGCAAGTCCTGGGCCGTCCCAGATAGGTCCGGGTTTACGCATCAACCACTCTCGCTCCGTTGGCATACCGATGGGCTCCCACCCGAACACGCGTCGGAGAACCGGCGTCCCTGATCCCTGTCCGAGGGCACTTCTCGCCTGACCCACCCGAAACGCTGAGCCCCATTTCGACGAGGCCCAATCGGACTCCGTCCACGTCTCCCTCCCCGCCGCGGCCCCCTGCTTCGAATCCCAGGAAGATGCAGCCTGACTTGCCTTAGCTGAACATTTGCATAGTATTGGCGACATGCAGGTCCGCGCGCACGACGACACGCTCAACCCGGCCCAGATCGCCGCGGTCGAGCACGGCGACGGGCCGCTGCTGGTGATCGCGGGTGCCGGCTCGGGCAAGACGCAAACCCTGGCGCATCGGGTGGCAGGGCTCATCCGGCACGGCGTGGATCCCAGGCGCATTCTGCTGCTCACCTTTACCCGGCGCGCGGCTGCCGAGATGACCCGACGGGCGGCGCGACTGGCCGGGCGCGTGCGTGACGTCGATGGAACCTTGCCCTGGGCCGGAACCTTCCATGCCATCGCCAACCGGCTTCTGCGCATGAACGCCGCGGTGGTGGGCCTGCATCCCAGCTTCACCTTGCTCGATCGCGAGGACGCCGCGGATCTTGTTGATCGCATACGCCAGACGCGCGGGCAGGCCCGCACCGATCGGCGCTTCCCGCGCAAGGGCACCTGCATCGCCATCTATTCGCGCGTGACCAACACCCAGGGCAACCTGCATCGCTGCCTGGAGCAGTCATTCCCCTGGTGCCTGGAATGGGAGAGCGCCTTGCGCGAGCTTTTTGCTGCCTATGTCGACGCCAAGATCGAACGCCAGGTGCTCGACTATGACGATCTTCTTCTCTACTGGTTGCACCTGATGGGTGACGCTGGGGCGGCCCAGCGCATCGCCGAGCGTTTCGACCAGGTGCTGGTCGACGAGTATCAGGACACCAACAGTCTGCAGGCCGAGATCCTGCGGCGGCTCAAGCCGAGCGGCCGCGGGGTCACCGTGGTGGGCGACGACGCGCAGTCGATCTACGCTTTTCGCGCGGCCACCGTGCGCAACATCCTGGATTTTCCCAGGCAATATGACCCGGCGGCCACAGTGCTGACCCTGGCGCAGAACTACCGGTCCACCCAGGCGATCTTGCACGCGGCCAATGCGGTGATTGGGTTGGCCAAGGAGCGCTTCACCAAGGATCTCTTCACCAGCCGGCGGGGTGGCGCCCGACCCAGTTTGGTCACAGTGGCCGACGAGGACGCGCAGGTGAACTGGGTAGCAGACCGAATCCTCGAACAGCGCGAAGCAGGAGTGGCGCTCCGGCAGCAAGCCGTGTTGTTTCGCGCGGCCCACCACAGCGACGCGCTGGAGGTCGAGCTGCAGCGGCGGAACATTCCCTTTGTCAAATACGGCGGCCTGCGCTTCTTGGAGGCGGCGCATGTGAAAGACGCGCTTTCGTGTTTGCGTTGGGCGGAAAATCCCAAGGACGGCTTGGCCGTGTTTCGCGTGGTGCAGTTGCTGCCTGGCATTGGGCCGCAATACGCGGAGAGGCTGTGGCAGGCGCTGGCCCAAACCGGCGCAAGCCTGGGCGAGACCTTGGCCAGCTTCGTTCCGCCGGGCGCCGCCCAAGAAGACTGGCCCCGCCTGGTCGAGCTGATGCAGCGGCTGAGCAACGCGGCCACGCCCTGGCCTGGCCAGATGGGGCTGGTGCGACGCTGGTACGAGCCCTTGCTTGAGACTCTCTACGACAATGCGCGCACGCGGCTGGGCGATCTCGACCAACTCGAACGGCTAGCCGATGCTGCGCCCACGCGCGAGCGCTTTCTTTCCGAATTGATTCTCGATCCGCCCGAGGGAGTGGGGACCGAGGCTGGCCCGCCCCATCTTGACGAGGACTTTCTCATTTTGTCCACCATCCATTCGGCCAAGGGGCAGGAGTGGGACACGGTCTTTGTGCTCAACGTGGCCGATGGCTGCATTCCCTCGGACATGGCCACTGGCAATCCCGACGAGATCGAGGAAGAGCGGCGACTGCTCTATGTGGCCATGACCCGCGCCAAGAACACCCTGGCATTGGTCCACCCGCTGCGCTTCTTCGTGCGCCAGCAGAATCGCTACGGCGATCGGCACGTCTTTACCCCGCGATCGCGGTTTCTGCCCGAAAGCCTGCTCGACCGCTTTGACTGCTGCGCCCCGGTGGACACGCGGGCCAGCGAAGAAGGAACGACAGCTCCCGCAAGTGCGCGCGTGGACGTGGCCGCGCGATTGCGTGGAATGTGGACGTAGCCAGCAACTCGCGGACCGTCGATCGAAGTTAGCTATTTCACCACAGAGGGCACAGAGCCGGATCGGAAAAAGAAGGGTTGGCTTTTGCGCAGTCCAGATTTCTTCTTCACATCCGATCTCGGTGTTCTCTGTGCTCTCTGTGGTGAAGAAGCTAGCCCGCTCGCTTGTACCCGCCACGCCGTAAGAACCAAGGTGGGTGTACAATATCCTGGGGAAAACATGAAACAGCGACTCATCGGCTGTGCGGCGTTGGCCCTCGCGTGCTCTTCGGCAGAGCCAAGCGGCGGCGCAGGGCCGAGCACCACCTTCCCGGACGCGGGCGTGGACCCGACGCCCACCTGCGTGGGTGGGGGCGGTTCGGCCCCAGTGGCGCAGCCGGTGTTCGTGCGCAACATGAAGGGCGACAAGTCCTGGGCCGAGACCGGGTGGTTCTCGTCGCCTGGGCTGGTCGATCTGAATGGCGACGGCAAGAAGGAGATCGTTGCGCCCTTCTACAGCTTGTTCGTGTTCGACAGTGCCGGCAAAACGCTGGCCACCATGAAAAAGGATGCCTCCTCGCAAGACCGAATCTATGCCCCGGCCGTGGTCGCCGATCTCGACGGTGACGGCACGATCGAGATCGTGGCGGGCTATACCGGAACCGTGGGGGCCTACGAATGGAAGAATGGAACCCTGAGTATCAAGGCCGGCTGGCCCGCCGACGCAACGACGTTCGGCGGCGATTCCGCGCCGGAAGTCCGCGGCATGGCAGCGGGCGATCTCGACGGCGACGGCAAGATCGAGGTGGTGGTCACGACCACCGAGACCAGTGCGATTGGCGCCCAGGTGTTCGCTTTTTCACCCGATGGCACGCTCTTCCAGCCGGCCGGGGTCACCTGGCCGGCCTGGCCGCGCTACAACACCCGCACCGGCCTGGGCGGCGACGCCGACACCAATGGCGAGGGCCACCACGGCTATGGCTGCTATGGCCTCAACGTGGGCATCGGCAACATCGATGACGATGCTCAGCAAGAGGTGATCGTCACCTACGACAACCACTTCATCAACGCCTTCAAGGCCGACGGGACCTCGATTCGCGCCGCACCCTATTTCACCAACCCGGCCAGCGAGTACCTGGACCAGCCGCTGGATTGGGGCCAGTTCATTCGCTGGGTCGATCCCCTGGTGGAAGAGAATCACTACCACCTGCACACCGGCGACTGGCCCAGCATCACGACCACCAAGTGGCTGCAGTGGACCGCCTCGCCGCCTTCGGTGGCAGATCTCGACGGTGACGGGAAAAACGAGGTGATCGGGATTCCCAACGCCGAGATGAAGGGGCCGCCCTATGAAACCCAGAGCTACGCCTTCACGGTCCTGCAGGGTGCGCGAGACGGTGGCAACCGCAGCGCCATGCGCCTGCCAGGATGGGAGACCCTGCCCATGAGCGCCAAGCCGGTGCCGCGGGCCGATGGCGACTGGTACCCTCCCAGTGGCGTGCCTGCACCTGTGCTGGCCAACATCCTGGGCGACAGTCACCCCGAGATCATTGCCGCTGTCAACGACGGCGCGATCTACGCGGTCAGTTACGACGCCCAGATCCTATGGCACTACAACTACGCCAAGGGCGCAGCCAAGACCTTTGCTTCCGAGCCAGTGGTGGTGGACCTGAACCGCGACGGCCTGCCCGAGATCGTGTTCGGCACGTACGCACTGTCAGCCAATGCCGGCCGCCTTGTGATCCTGAGCAACACCGGCGCGGAACTCTACGACATCCCGCTTCCAGGACAGAATAACGACGAAAGGAACGGCATCGGCGTGCCCGCAGCGCCGTCGGTGGCGGATCTCGATGGCGACGGCACCCTGGAGATCGTGCTTTTGACCTTCGACCATGGTGTGGACGTCTTCAACGTGCCCGGCTCGGGGACCAGTTGTCTGCCTTGGCCCACCGGCCGGGGAAACCTGCTGCGCAACGGTCAAGGCCCGGCCTACGTTCCATAGCGAGAGACGGATCCCGCGTCAGCCGCACATCGCAGCCTGACGGCGGCAACCAAGGGGATCACTCCGGCCACGGCCACGACCACGACCTGTTTCGGCTATCGTGACGCCGTCGAGAATCCTCGCGACCTGCGAAAAGACGCGACGTCAGCAATTTAGAGAGCGTCGCGGCCGCGCTCTCCAGTGCGTATGCGGATGGCGTCGGCCACGTCGGTGACAAAGATCTTGCCATCCCCGATCTCGCCAGTGCGCGCGGTGTCCAGGATCGCCTCGACGATGGGATGCACCATGTCGTCGTCGACGACAATCTGGATGCGAACCTTGGGGATGAAGTCCACGACGTAGGCCGAACCGCGATACACCTCTTTCTTGCCGCCGGTGCGGCCGAAGCCTCTGACCTCCGAGACGGTCATGCCTTGGGCGCCCACCTGGCGCAGCCGGTCTTTCAAATCGTCCAGCTTGAACGGCTTGATGATGGCTTCGATCTTCTTCATGACCGTAAGCATCCCCCCGAACACGTTGCCGGTGTGTTTCCGGCCGGTGAAATGTCGGTAACCGACGCGGCGCAGGCGGGCGGCCAGGCATGCCCAATCGCGTGGGGCGCCCGCCGGCTTCACCGGCGGCGTCAACGAATTGGCTAGAGATGGGCCAAGAAGGCGACTAGGGAAATCCCGAAGGCCGAGAATCCACCTGGACGTCCACCTGGGCGTCCACCTGGACAGCGCCCGTAGGAGCGTAGGGCGCTGACAGGTGCTCTTGCTGCCGATCACGGGTCGCCCCCGGTTGTGGTTCCGGCTGCACAACCGGCGGAAACTCCGAAGATCTGGCCAATCGCCGGCGCAGACCGGTCATTTCGACCGCTCGGTCGAATCGCTCCGCCGATGCGGCACGGGATCTGCAGTAGGTGCGGGCCGCTCACTAACAAAGGGGGACGCGCTCATGAAGAACTGTACGAAATTGTCCGGTTTGCCGAAAGCGTGGCGCACCGGATCGACCAGTGAAAAACTCACCACGCTCGTAGCCTTTGTGGCATTGGCCATCGGATGTGGCGGCACAAACCCGCCTGCTTTCCCCCAAGGCACCGGGGGAACCGCGATGGGCGGCGACACCAGCAACGTTGGCAACCCGACCGACACCGGGGGTGCCGGTGGCCCGGCCGAAACCGGCGGGGCCACTGTGCCAATCGATACCAGGGGGACCGGGGGTGCGCTAGAGATGGGGGGGACAATCAGCGCTGGCACTGGTGGTGCGCCCGCGCTCGGGGGCACAGTCAGCATCGACACTGGTGGCGAGTCTGCAGTCGGGGGCTCAGCCAGCACCGACACTGGTGGCGCGCCCGCGCTCGGGGGGGCAACAGCAACCGCTGGAACTGGCGGGACCACGGGAGGGGCGGGGCAGGACGATGCATTGGCCGCAGCCTTGTGCGCGCATTTGAAAGAATGCGATCCCTGGTACTTCGCCCTTTACTACGACGACGATGCGGCCTGCATCGCAACGGAGTTGGGGTCACTGGACCGCGTGTCAAGAATCCCCGATTTCGGACAGACTACTGATTCGTCTAGGGCTTGCATGACAGCGCTGACGCAAGCCTCCTGCGAGACGGTATCCTTGGGCCTGCCAGTCCCTGAATGCGCCAGCGTTCCTGGGACGCGGGCGACCGGTGTTTCGTGCTATGCGAACGGTCAGTGTGCCAGTCTGAATTGCGTTGCGACCAGCGCGACGGCCACCTGTGGTACCTGCAGGACGGGGAAGACGCGCGGTGGCTCTTGTACGCAAGCGGCAGATTGTGAAGGCACCCTGAAATGCGTGAACTACGCTTGCGGCGATCCGGGATTGGTGGGCGCATCGTGCGGGACCTCAACCGATTGTGTTGGCGCCCTTATGTGTGTATCGGGAAGATGTGCAGCACCGTTGGCAATCGGCCAAGCCTGCACCAGCACGACAGCATGTGGCCTGGAGGCAAGCTGCGTGGCTGGGACCTGCCAACAGGATGCGCTGGTCGCACTCGGGGCAACCTGTGGCGCGCGTTCAGATGGAAGTTGGGCTCAGTGCGCCGGCAAGGGCGTCTGCTCTGGCAGCCGCTGTGTCACACCTCCCTCGGTTGGGCAGAGTTGCTCCACCAGCGGCCCCTCTTGCGCCGAATCGGGTCGCTGCACTGGTGGGGTTTGCGCTGCCTATGACCCGACTGTCTGCAGCGGTACAAGTAGCCCCGACGGTGGCGTGAGTGACACGGGTACGAGCTCATCAGGTTCGAAGAACTGTTCATGCACGTGTATCTGCTATTCCTGCATAGCTTTCGCCACCAGGACGTGCTCCGGTGCAAGCACTGGCTGCTCCTCCTGCCAGCCCGTGTGCCAGACCGCGTGCTCGACCTGCGGCGGGTCTAGCAACTACTCCGGTAGCTGTAGCTAGTGCTGCTTGCCAGAACCATTGCGCTAGCCGCGGAAGACACAGGGGAGCCCGGGGCAGTTGCCACCCCGGGCCCCCGCCGGAACCGGACGAGGAGATTTCTACCCGTGTTGGCTACCCAAGGTATCCGCGAGAAATGATTGCTTAAACAGGGACGAATGGAGAGTTCGAATGGGTACCGGAGGGCCGTACAGTCAATGGCATTCTCGACGGACAACCAGGGTAGCCAGCATGGGCCCTTTTTCCGATGCGCACGTGGGGCGCGCCGACGACGTGGAAGACATCGTACCAGAGGCGGCGCTGAGCGCCGTATCTGTTCCATCGTCGCGGTTACTTCTTCGCCGGCGCCGCGGCGTAGACTTGGCCGAGTTCGGTCAAGGTGTCGTCGGTGTTGTAGACTTCGCAGTTCGGGGACCACTGGTACCAGGCATAGCGTGCCAGTCGCGGGTGCTTGGCGAAAACCGCAAGCGCTCCCTTGAAAAAGGCGATCACTCCTGCTGCGGTCGGGGCGCTCTGGTTCAGGCAGCTCCACTCGGTCAACCAGATGGGCCGATTGCCAGGGAAGCCTTCCGCGTAGTTGATATAACCTTCGAGCTGTGAGGCCGCGGCGTCGCACGAGCCTGCATTCCAGCCGTACCAGTGAATGGCGATGAAGTCGGCTCGCAGCGTGGTGTTGGCCGCGACGTCCGCCATGTACTCCTTGAACCAAGTTTGCCCGATGGTATTGGCCTGAGTCGCGGGCGTTCCGACAGTGATCGCCGGGACATCGAACGAAGGCAAGAGGGCGATCGCCGACGCCACCGCGATGTTGGACCCGCCCCCCGTCGCCACGTTGTCTGGCTCATTGAAGCCGAGCACGTACTTGGAGCCCTTGCTCGCGAAGCCCGCGACCGCGGTCTTGATGTTGGCCGCGGTATCCGCGCCCCAAATCATGGGCACGTACTCGACGCCGTTCGGGGCTGCGCACGCCTCGTTCTCGCTCCCAGACCAGTTGTAGTACCAAGACACCCCCATCGCAGTGCGCACCTTGCACGCCCCGCCGGCGATGCCCTTGAACGGCTGCGCACCACCAGTGCCGCTTGCACCGCCGCCACCGGCTCCGCCTGTGACAGTTGCACCGCCGGCTGGCTTGCCGCCTGTACCTGTGCTGCCGCCGGTGCCACCTGTCGTGCCACCGGTGCGCGCGCCGCCGCCGCTTCCTATGCCACCACCAGTGCCTTGACCGCCACCGGTGCCGACACTGCCACCCCGGCCTTGACTGCCGCCGCTGGCTACGCTGCCACCAGTGCCGACACTGCCACCGCTGGCTACGCTGCCACCGGTGCCGACGCTACCGCCGCTGGCCGCACTCCCGCCGTTTCCTACGCTGCCGCCGCTGCCTACACTGCCGCCGGCGGCTACGCTGCCGCCGCTGGCCGCACTCCCGCCGTTTCTTGTGCTGCCGCCGCTGCCGACACTGCCACCGCTGCTTGCGCTGCCACCGCTGCCGAAACTCCCACCGCTGGCTACGCTGCCGCCGCTGGCTGCACTTCCACCGCGGGCTGCACTCCCGCCGCTGGCTGCAGCCCCGCCGCTGGCTGTACTCCCACCTCCGGCTGTGCTCCCGCCGCTGGCTGCAGCCCCGCCGCTGGCTGTACTCCCACCTCCGGCTGTACTCCCGCCGCTGCCCATACTGCCGCCGCTGCCGTTGCCTCCACCGCTGCTCCTGACTCCGCCCTGACCTCCCGAGCCCAGCGTCCCACCTGTGCCAGTGCCAGATGCGCTGCCGTCGCTCAAGCAACCAGCTCCCAGCAGCGCGACGAGTGTGCCGCAACAGAGTGCCATGCTGCTTGGCCGAGCCCAGCGACGATCTTGGTAATGCATGAAGTCTTCTGCGAGTGAACCTGTACACAACTGTAGCAGCTCAGTTCCCAACCAGGCCAGGAATTGGATACCAGACCAAGCGGCGCGCTCACCAACGCGACGACGCCGCGCCGTTGCAGAAAGCGGTGCCCGACGGTACCCTCGCCGCAACTCTGGACGATGGCAGCCGCGTTTCCGCGGAGGCGTTTCGCCGGATTGCCGGCGACTGCGGCCTTGTTGTCTTTGACTGATACACATTGTCATGTCAATCTGTACACATGCGCACCAACATCGTCATCGACGACACTCTGATGCGGGATGCACTTGCCGCCAGCGGACTTCCCAGCAAGCGGGCGGTAGTCGAAGCTGGGCTGCGCAGCCTGGTATCGCTGCATCGCCAGGCCGGCGTGCGACGTCTACGCGGCCGGGTTAAGTGGACGGGTGATCTGGCCAAGCTGCGCACCGGGCGAGCCTCGCACAGGTAACCCGTGGTCATCGTCGACACCACGGTCTGGATCGACTACTTCCGTGGTCGGCGAACGGCGCAGACCCGGTGGTTAGACCAGGCTCTCGGCGTGACCCGGGTGGGGTTGTGCGACCTCATCTTGTGCGAGATTCTGCAGGGGATGCAGAGCGATGCAGATGCGGCTACCGTGCTGGCCCGGATGTCGTCGTTCGACCTGCTCGACACCGGTGGCATCGACCTGGCCGTCGCGTCAGCGCGCAACTATCGCCGCCTGCGGGCGCGCGGCCACACGGTCAGGAAGACCATTGATTGCCTCATCGCCACCCTTTGTCTGCACGACGGCCACGAGTTGCTGCACAACGATCGCGACTTCGACCCGTTCGAGGCCGTGCTGGGCCTGCGCGTGATTCACCCCTGAAGATCTATGGCCACCCCGGTCTGTGCGGTGATCCCACGAATGGTCTTGCCGCCCGGGGCGGCGCGCGCCGCCTATCTGACATCTTCGCGGTAAATGTACTCGTCGTTGTTTCGCCGACGACGTGCTACGGCGTCGACTTGATCTGCACGTGGCTCATTCGGCGCCGGGCGGTGGCGAGGCTACCGGCCTCGGGCGGGGGCGGGGTGAGGTTCACGTGCAGGCCAAGCGCTGCGCGAACTGCGAAGTGGTCCTCGCTCACGGAAAAGGCCAATAGGTCGTCGATGCGCTCACGTGCCGGCAACGGGCTCTGCCCCGAGGGCTCGACTGCAATCACCCGCGCCGCTGCGCCCAGGTCGCCACACAGGGCAAGGGCCGCGCGGCCGGCGGTGAGGTCAGCCGCGGCGATCCAACCAAGCAGATCCAGTTTGTCCCCACGCGCCTCCACGAATCTCCTGGCCACCACCTTCAGCTCGGCCCGCAAGGCCGGCAACAGCAGCGGGTCGAGTATCTTGGCCATCTTGTCGACCTCATCACCGTGTGGGCCATTGCCGATCGGGCACCCGCCGAGCGCCAGCCCCGCGCGCACCGCGATCTCCAGCAGCGCCGGCGTGCCCAGGCAAAAGCGGGGAAAGCGCTCCCAGCGCATCAGCACCATCCGCTTGGCCAAGTCGAAAATGACCTCGCTTCCCCGCGTCCACTGCTCGAACCCCGGGCCCACCACCAGCGCCGGGGTCAGGGTGTTCTTCTCTTTCAGGTTGACGATGGTCACTGTGCCTGGCGCATCTTTCTTCAAGAAGATGTCAGGCATGCTCGCCTCAATCGTATTGGCCACGTAGCGCAGGGCTGCGACGAGCGGCCAGGTCGAGCTCGCAAGGTCCACCCGTGCGCCCCGGTCCAGCCCGATGGCCTTGTGTGGGCTAGCGCAGGACATGGCGATGGCGGGCGCCAGCAAGCCGAGCAAAGCGCTGACATAGGGATCCTCCGCCGGGTGCAGGATCTTGCGCCACAGCTCTTCGTTCATTTTTCCGGCTGCATTCGGCAGCTGGCTGGGCCGGTAGCTCTCGTAGAAGCTGGCCAGCGGTGGATCGGCCTTGCCCAGATAGACCAGCGCCGCGGCCACGCACCACATCCGGTCGTGGGCGCCCGCCTGATAGAAAAGTGGCGCTAGCGCTTGATACGAAGCCACCCGTTCGGGCTTCCTGCTGATCAGCAGCTGGTGCTGCGCGATGGTCTTGTTGACTGCCGAGGGACCGGACTCCTGGTACATCTGCGCGAGCTGCTCCTGGCGCGCGAAATTGTCCGGGTCGAGTTTGGCGGCGACCTCAAGGGCCAGCACTGCGCTCTCGCGGTTCTTCAGGTGCCCCATGGCCACCGTGGCCAGCGCGTCCCACAGGCGCAGTTTGAGTTCAATCGGCGCCTCGGCGGGTAGGCGCTTCAATTGCCTGCGGTAGGCGCGCGCCAGATCCTTCCAACTCCGGCTTTCGCTCAGCATGCGTTCGATGGCATCGAACGCGCGCACGAACATCGGGTCGTCCTCCAACACCTGGGTGAACACCGCCACCGCCTTGGCATTGTCCCTCATCTCGTCACGATAGATGGCGGCCAGGGTGTAGCGGCAGCGGGCGCGGATGGTGGGCTCGGTCTCCAGCCCGGACAGCGTCTCCAGGGTCTCGACCGCCTTGGCCCATTGCTTGCCCTGGCTGTAGTAGTCGAGCATCTTGTACAGGGTCGGCCGCCGCTCGGGCTGCACCGCCAGCGCCTTGGTGTAGCAGGCCACCGCATCGGCGGAGTCATGCAGTTTCTCGCGCAGGATATCGCCCAGCTCATCCCAAAGTTGCGCGCGCTCGTCCTCGTCGCTGACCAGGGCGAGCTGTTTGCGTCGCAGATCGACCACCTCGCGCCACTCTTGCCGGGCGGTACGCAGCTCGATGAGCGCTTCCACGTGGCCACGCTGGCGCGGCTCCAAGGCCGCGGCTTCCTCGCGAAAGTGAATGACGGCGTCGCTGTCGGCAACCCGCTCCGCACACATGGCCATGCGCACGCAAAGCGCCGCCCGTTCCGGGGCGCTCAAGCTGGTCAGGCCCAGGGCATAGACGCGCTCGTAGGCCGCGCCCGCCTCGGCCCACGCCTCACGCTCGAAGTGCAAGTCGGCCGATGCCTGCACCAGGGGCAATGAGTGGGGGGCCAGCCGGGTGGCGGCCTCGAAGTTGGCCAGCGCCTTGTCCATCTTTCCCAATTGCTTCGCGCAACGGGCGACCCGTTCGTGCAGCACGGCGCGGGCCGCGTCGTCATGGGCGGGCGCGCGGCGCAAGAGCATGTCGAGCAGCGGCTCAAGCGGCAGCCATTCCTGGCGCGCCTCGCGCAGCTTGGCCAGACGTTCGGCCGCGCTCACCTGTTCTGGATCGACGGCCACCGCACGGTCGAGCAGCGCCAGGCCGCCCTCGGGATCGTCGAGGTGGTCGAGTGCCAAGATGCCCGCCTGGGCCAGCAGGCGCCCCTTCTCCATCGGGTTCTGGGTCCTCTCCGCGCCCTGCAGGGCGAACTTGGCCGCGCGCTCGAACTCGCCCTTGCGGCTGCATAGCTCAGCCAGCGCCGCCAAGGCCACCACATTGTTGGGATCGCTGTCGAGTGCCCGCAAGTACAACGCCTCAGCGGCAGAGGGATCCTCGGCGGCAAAACCCTGGGCCACCACCAGCGCACTTTCCACGTCCTTCAGCTTGTCGAGCAGTAGGCTGGCCCGCTCCATGCGCAGCCCGCGCGCCAGCTCGGGGTCGCCCTTGCGCTGCGCGCGCATTTCGAGCAGATCGCACAGCAGGGTCCACTGCTCGGTCTTGCGATACAGTTCCTCCAGCTTGGCCAGCGCCTCTTCATTGGCGGGATTGCGCGCGGTCAGCGCCTCGAGCATCTCAATCAGCGGCTTCCACTGCTCGGTGCTGCGGTAGATTTGTTCCAGCTTGCCGAAGATGGCCGCGTCAGTGGGGTTGCGCGCCAGTGCCTTGCGCAGCAGGTCCGTCAGCGCCTTGCTCTGCTCAGTCTTGCGATAAAGCTCTTCCAGCTTGGCAAAGGCCGCCGGATCCGCCGCATTGCGCGCCAGCTCCTTTTCCAGCAGGGAGGTCAGGGGCGCCCACTGTTCGGTCTTGCGCAACAGCGCCTCGAGATTGGCAAAGGCTGCGTTGTTGTTGGGATCGCGCGCCAGCATCTTCTCGTAGAGCGCACGCAGGGGAGCCCAGCGTTCGGCCTGGCGGAAAAGGTTCTCCAACTCGGCCAAGGCCTCGGGGTTCTGCGGATCGCGGTCGAGCACCTTCTGGAAGGCCGCGATGGCCTCGTCAACCCGGGCGGTGTCCCGGGCGCACACCCGCGCCATACTGAGCGCGATTTGGGTCGAATCCGCGCCGTCAGCCCCCTGGTATTCGAGCTGGGCGACCTCTTTGAGGAATTCATCCCACTGGCCCGCCTTCTCGGCCAAGCGTTTGGCGTCGGCGAGCAGATCGGCGTCGTGTGGTTGCAGGCGCAACGCCGTCATCATCACGGGATAGGCTCGATCAGTGGCGCCGATCTCCTGATCCAGCAAAGAGGCCACCTCGCGCAGAGCCTCCGCTTGCGCAGCCGGCTCACGCATGACCTCTGCGCGGCTGATCATGATGCCGACCATGCGCTCCCATTCCTTGTGTTCGCGCAGAAGGGCCAAGCCTCGATTGAGGCCGTCATGCGCCTCCCAATCCCCGGGATCGGCCACGAAGAGCTCCAACCAGGCTTCCACTTCGTCGTCGGCAGGCTTGCGACCGGGCTGGGCACAGAGAGCGGCCAGGGTCGCGAGGGTTTCCTGCAAGGAGGCGTCCACGGAAACCGGGACCAGGCCCAGCTCGGCGCGTACCAGGCGCGCCTCGCTGTCGGAAAGCTGCGACGCCAGCAGGAAGTGCGGCACCCGGGTCTCGGTCGCGCCCAGCACGCGCTGGACCAGCAGGTTCAAGTCCGGATCGTCGGGCCGATAGCCCACAAAAACCAACGACCACTTGTGATACAGGCTGGCGACAAAGGCCGCCGCACCGGTGGCACCGATCTTCGCTGGAATCTCGGCGGGGGACAAGCAGAGCGAGGCGGGCACGTCGGCGCGACCGAAAAGCTGCAGGAGAAAGCGGCCGTGGCCATGTTCCAGCGAGCTGGCGTTAGCGGCAAACGCCGTCCGGCTCGCTACCTCGGCGTCGTCGGCCAGCGCGGTCGCCCAGAGCGCGTCGAACGTGGTCGTGATCAGGCCGCGCCAGGGTGCGTGGGCCACCGTCCTGATGGCATCGGGCACCCGAACACCTTTGCCGTATGCATCCGCCAACACATCGCCCAGCGTGCTCTCGTGAAACAGCTCACGTACCAGCGCCAAGGCCGAGGTCAAGCGACCTTTCTGCAGAAGATCGGCAAGCGCAGCCTTGTCCTGGTCGGCCGTGACCCATTCGAGAAAGCACTGGCCAAGCGCGGCCCAGCCGGGAAGTTGGGCCAACTCGGAACAGCCAGCACCGGCCACTAGTACGGCCTGTCGATTCCTCAGGCGCTCTACCAGCGCATCGGGCAATGGGTGCATGAGATCTCCCTAGGTTTTCCGCGCGCGCGTCCGGTGCCGAACCAGATCTGCACTCGGGATCACGCCACGTAGAAGCAAGGCGGATTTCTAGCACAGAATTGGTTTGCCTTCTCGCTAGGGCGCAACCGCGTCCCAGCCATGCTGCGCCGGCCCAGCGCAGGCCGGAAGACCGGGCCTGAAACGGAGGACACGCGGCGCACGGACGCTGTATTCTGCCCATCATGAGAGCCTGGCTGCTCATGTCCCCTTTGCTTCTTGGTCTATCTTGCAGCGGCTCCTCGCAGGTGCGCAACCCCGCTTCGTTCGACGGTGCTGTCGAGCTGCCGGCGCAGTCTGCGGATGCGGGCTCGGACAACTCGGCCGCAGCGCCGGGCGGCAGGGATGGTGGAGCAGGGACCGACGTGGCAGCCGAAACCCCAGCGTCCACCACCAGCCGCTTCCCCGACACCACAGCGACCATCGCCATCCTGTCCGACCAGCTTCCCAACATGACGGCGCAGCAGCAGCAGTTTGCAGCCACCCACTACGTGGGCAGCCAAAAGCTGGTGCTGGGAACAACTCGCACGTTGCGTGCGCTCAATCCCAATTTCGTGGTGCTGCACTACCACCTGGCCATGTGGCAGTCGGCGCCATCGGTCAGTTTCATCACCGATGGACTGCACTGGTCGAACGACTACCCGGACGTAACCACGCACGAGAGCTGGTTCTGGCACAACGCCAGCGGGGGACGCGTGGCCAGCAGCTCCGACGGCAAGCTGCTGATGAACGTCTCGGATCCCGGCTTTGCCGCGTATTGGGCCGATTCCATCGCCCAGCAGACCGCGGCCGGCGAATACGACGGCGTGTTCCTGGATTCGGCCTCGCCCGCACTGCTGCAGGGCGAGTGCTCGCGCGATGACAGCCGCCTGGCCGGCACCGCAGCTCGCGATCAGGTTTTCAGCGAGCTGGGCGGCCAGACCTGGATCGCCGCCTGGGACGCCTGGATTGCGGGGCTGGACGGCTCGCTGGCAGCCAAGGGCATTCCTCTGATCCCCAACACTAGCGCGTTCACCACCACCTGGGACAACAGCGACTACACACGCACCGCCGGCATCTTCTCCGAGGGGTTTGCTGATCCGACCTTCTCGCTGGCCGATTGGAAGGCGTCGACCAACCAGCTCATGGCCATCGCAGCAGCCGGCAAGATCGTCATCGAGCAGAACTATCTGACCAGCACCAGCGACGTGCAACGGAGGCTTTACTACCTGGCCAACTACCTGCTGGCGAAGTGGAACCGCACATACCTGTTCTACTTCGCCGACAGCGCGCTGGAATGGTACCCCGAGTGGGAGATCGACTTGGGCGCACCTGTGGCCGCACCAAGCAACGTGGACGCGCTGGCCTGGCAGGGCGTGTACCGCCGCGACTTCGCCAAGGGCAGCGTCCTGGTCAACCCTGGAACGTCGGCTGTCTCGGTCACGCTGGCCGGGTCCATGCAGCGGATCGATCCACAGGGCGGGGGTGCGGTTCCCGCCGACGGCGCCCTGACGGCAACCGTGGCATCCACGCCGGTGACCGCATTCTCACTGGCGCCAGGCACGGGCGCCATTCTGCTCAGGTAGCCCCGGGCTATCTTGTAAATGCTAAAGGAGACGGGAACTACGCAACTGTGGTAATCCGGCAGGAGGGCTACGATTGCCTTGAACTCCAATGGATCTGCGTCGACCTCACTCGCGATGTATGATGTGTGATCTCGAAGAGCCGGCCTGGTCCACCGCCATGCATCCCAGCAAACTAACAGCCAAGCCTGACAAGACGGTTGATACCATCATGCAGGCTGGCCAGATCGTGGACGGAAAGTACCGCGTGGATCACCTGCTCGGGCAGGGTGGGATGGCGGCAGTGTGGGCCGGCTCGAATGAGCGCACGGGCAAGCGAGTTGCCCTGAAGGTGATTCTGCGGTCCTTAGCTTCCACGCGCGAAGCCGAACGTCTGGCCTACAGCGAGGCGTTGGCCGCCAGCCGGGTGAACCATCCCAATGTTGTGACGGTCTTCGATGTCATCGAACATGAGGGAATGGCGTGCATCGTGATGGAGCTGCTCGACGGAGAACCGCTGGGCACGTACATGGCTCGCAGGGGACGCCTCAGCGTGAGCGAAGCGACGTCGCTTCTCTTGCCCGCCATGCGTGGAGTCGCAGCTGCCAACGCACAGGGGGTCGTCCACCGCGATCTCAAGCCACAGAACATCTTCATCTGCATCGGGCCCGACGGGCACATCCTGACGACCAAGGTGTTGGATTTCGGTATCTCAGTCGTGATGGAACGAGTGGTGGATCCCTCGGCAGGGGCCGCCTTGGCCTTGACCATGGGCACCCCATACTACATGGCTCCTGAGCATATTCTGGGGGAGAGACGCATCGATGAGCGTGCTGATGTGTACGGCTTTGGTGTGTTGTTCTATGAGGCGCTGAGCGGAAAGTTGCCATTCTCAGGCGAGCCCGGACCTGAGCTCTTCCAGCGCATCTTGAAGGAACCCGCCCCGTCCTTGACGCAATCCCATCCTGATTTGCCCAAGGGCTTAGTGCGCATTATCGAAGTCGCCATGGCCAAGGAGCCGGACCATCGCTATTCCGATCTGAATCTGATGGTGAGCGCCATGGAAAATGAGCTGCTGGCGTCAGCCCCAGTCTCGCGTTTGATCACACCGCTGGCTGGCGCGCCCCCGTTTGCCATACACGATGCCGAGTTCGGACAGTCTGTGGGGCAAACCATCCTTGCCAGGGATCAGTCCCGTCCGCATCAGGAGACGAAGATGCTCTTCGCGTTTCCTCTGGGCAAGAAGAGCGAGCCGAGAGCCAGCAAGGGTGGAGCTAGCCGTGCATCGCATGATCACCTGGAGGTGGCAGGGCCGCCCCCAGCCACAGGTCGCGTGACGGCTTTGGTGCGTCTGAAACCGCGGTTTCGGAAGGCATTGTTGCGCATCCGGTCCTTTTCTGCCCTTCCCGCTTGGTCGCTCGCCTACCTTCGTGGCCGGCGAGGATTGATCGGTGCAGGAGTCGCGCTCGCGCTGGTTTTCGTAGTTTGGATAGCCGCGCGAAGCTCCGGTCCTGTGCATCGAGCTTCGCGAGTACCGGTCGCGAACCCCGCTCCCACAGCCAGCTCGCCCGCCGTTCCAAGGGTGGAGCCAATGGCGATCATTGTCCCGCTAGCAGCGCCCCCCCCTTCGCCCGCCTCGCCATCACCACCTGCGCCAGGCACACTCGCAACCGCCGGACAGAGCGAGCCCAAGAGTCACGTACGCGCGCATGGTACATCGCCTGCGTCGGCGCGTGCGCGATCACGGGTGGCAAGGTCTCGCGCTGCGGCGCCCCGTGCCGGGAAGCTGTCCGCGGACGATTTCTAGCGTCCAAGCTGTGAGAATTCGTTTCACGTGTCCGTTGATTGCGGCCGCGCTCGACGTGGCTGAGCGCCCGCGCTATGGCGAGATCAGTTCCAGTCTTGAGGTCGTATCCAGACCCGCTGAATGGCGCGGTTGCCTGTCGCCCGAACCTCGGTATCATCCCGTCATGGTTTCGATTCCCATCGCTTTCAGCCAGCGCTTTCCCTTTCCGGCCAAGGCGGTTTTCCGCTGGGCCACCGATTACCAGCCGAACGATCTTCAGCTCATGGGGCACAGGGGGAAGCGCAAGATCGCTGCCTTGCCCGGTAACGCCTTCGTCCTGACCGACACCCTTTTCAAGACGGATGGGGCCAAAGTCACCAAGAAGAAGCTGGTGAGGATCTTCCCCGATCGGTTGACGTGGACCAACACGCATCTTGCCGGGCCGAACCGGTACTCACAGGTTCTCTACCAACTTGTCGCCGAAGGGCGGAATCGTAGTCGACTCGATTTCATGGGCCAGCACGTCGAAGCCAGGACACTTGCCGGACGCGAGTTGCAGGAACTGGCAGCTTGCGTGCGAAGAGACGACATCGCGATCTGGAAGAACCTTGCACACGCCGTAGGCAGAGACCTTCGCAGCTGTGGTTGATCTATCGTCCAGCTCCTATGTAGTGACAAGGCGCGTCTTCGCTGGGTTGCGTACGCGCAGGTGTGGAATGTCTCCTCGCACAGCGAGGTTGGAAAAACTCGGGTCAGAGGGCGCCGTGGCGCGCACAGGGCCCCTCTCCCTGCTTTTTTGAGGGCCGCAGGCTCAGGGATGCACCTACCTTCTAGGTATGGGTGTGGGGAGGGGGGCACTTCCTGCACCAGTCAGTCTTGCGAGTTGCCCTCATGGCAGTCCTGAAGGCGGCCAGAGCTTTCAGGGAGGTCCGGTTCACCGCACGAATCATCAAGGAGATCAAGATGACCAGGCTCGAGATGATCAGCCAACCTAGCAGATTGTGCCTCTGCGGAGCGGCCGCCTTGGCAAGCGCCGTCCTTCTGGCCTGCGGGGGCCCCAAGCCGATCGAAGGCGGTGGCAGTCTCACGGGCTCGGGCGGGAGCGGCTCCAGCTCCGGTTACATTCCGACGCCAGGCGCGACTAGCACCAGGACGAGCACCACCACCAACCCCGGCACGACGACGCCTAGCGACGTGGACGGCGGAAACTGCGGCATCACGACCAGCGGTCTCACTCCTCTACCAGCTGACCTCCTGCTGGTTCTGGACCGTTCGGTCTCGATGGGTTACGACATCGCCTCCGACACCGGCTGCACCGGGGCCAATCCTCCCGCCAATTGCACGACGAGATGGTCCACCATGACGACATCCCTCAATCAAGTTCTAGCTTCCTCGCCAGCCGACGTGCAATGGGGGTTGAAGTTCTTCACGTCGCCAGGGGGGAGCAAGTGCACCGTAAACGCAGGAGCAGATGTTGCAATACCGGGAACTTCGGCGCAGATCCAAACCGCGATTGCCGGCACCAGCCCTGGGAATCAGACTCCGACCACCGCAGCCATCCAGGCGGCTGTCGCCTATCTCAACACGTTGAATGATAGCCGGTCCCACTTCATCCTCCTTGCCACCGATGGCGAGCCCAATTGCGACCCCGGGACATCTGGGACTGTCAGCCCGACCACGGTGGCGAACACCGCCGCAGCGATCAAAGTTGCCTATGATGCCGGCATCACCACCTACGTCATTGGTATCGGACCGACGCCCGGCAACCTGACCAGCTTCGCCCAGAATGGCGGAACAACGGACTACTACCCCGCGACCTCTCCGGACCAACTCACCGCAGCGCTCAACGGCATCGTGGGCAAGGTGGCAAGCTGCGTCTTCAGCCTGGGCAAGGTCCCCCCAGATCCCAACAACATCGTCATTGAGTTCAACGGGGACCACAGTCTGCGGCCCCCGAGGGACACCACGCATACCAATGGCTGGGACTACACCTCGCCGGCCGACACCACCGTTCAGGTATACGGCCCGTGGTGCGACAACATTACCAACGGAACCTACACGACCACCGAGGTCCTGATGGGCTGCCCGGGCGGGGTAATTCCGTAAGAGAAGGCTGGAGTTGGGAGGAGCCTGTTGCGCCGCTGTCCGCGCCACCCGTGCCACGCGCGGCTGCGTACGGATCAGTTGATGCGCTTCCACCCGGGCCTGAAGCCAGTGCTCTTCATGGGAGGAGGCTCGTCCGCGATGATGTAGTCCGCGCGCCGGTTGCGCGGCTCGTCGGTCTCATCGGGCGTCTGGACCCATGGAACGTTCATCGTCAACACTGCGTGTCTTGCCACTCGAGACCATCGTCGTGCCGAAGAGAAACTCCACCGATCCCAAGGACAAATTGCGTTTGCCGGTTCTGGAAGCTGCTCTGCGACGCCAGAAGCGGGATTCTTAGGCCGCGTTTGGGAAGCGTCTGGCACCCAACTCGCGAACCGAGAGCGCAGCCCGGCGAAGCTGGTCAGCCAGGGCGCTGTGGCCACGGGGAACCCGCTCGGCCAGCGTCGAGGCCACACCCAGGAACATCACCGCGCAACGATACACATCGAGTTTCTGAAAGCCGAACATGCATGAGTTTCGGCAGCAGAGCGGAAAAGTTGCACGGCCACGGCCACGACCTCCATCTTCACCCAACGGGTGACGGCTTCGTCGCACCAAAAGCCAAGCGCCACGGCTCCCGCGCCTTAGCGCGGGATCAGGGCGCTCGGCCCGCGATGGCTTTTGGAGGGCCATGGGTTCATGATGAGACCTTGACCAAGGAGTGAAACATGGCATTTCGCACGACCGTCCGGATCACCCGTAGCTCTATTCTCCCGGCTGTCCTGGCACTGGTGGTGGGCCTGTGGGGCCTATCGCTCCAGGCGGACCCCTCGGGCAGCTACACCAAGTCCTGCAAGGATTGCGTGGACAACGACGGCGAACTGATTTGCCAGTGCAGCTACAAAGGCTCGTACAAGGGAACGTCCATCAACTACGGGCTGTGCGTCGAAGGCTCGATCTGGAACGACAAGCAGACCCTCCGCTGCACCATCAAGCACTCGTTCAAGAACTCATGCTCGAACATCTACTGGAACAGCGACCGCATCACCAGCGCCTCGTGCCGCAAGAAAAATGGCAAGAGCGCCAACACGTCGTTCAACAACTGGAAGTCTTGCGAAGGCGACATCGCCAACTGCGACGGCACCCTGACCTGCGGCCCCTGCCCGTAGCATCGACCTACAACACGCCTCGAACCCGGGTAAGGACACCGTCGATATTTCGGGTCCGGACTACACAGGCAGTGCTACGAACTACGCCAAATTCCGCGGCATTGTTGGGGCCACCATGCCCCTTGCTCTTCACGAGTCCGACGCCGTGGATCCCAATAGCTGGTTCCCCACCGCGGCACCATGGGTACTTTTCAATGTCTGGGCGGGCTACCAGACATCGCATCTGACCGCCTTGCAGAGCGCCTATGCCAGCGCCTACACCGTCACCCGCGACAAGGTGCCCAATCTCAAGTAGACAGAGAGCATGCGCAGGCCGAGAATCGGTTTGACATTGGGGATCACCCTTCTCGGGTTTTCGGCCTGCAACAACGGCGGCGGCCCGGGAGCCAAGACCGACGGGGCGGTGAGTTCGGGCTTCGAGCGTACTCGATTCAAGGGGGGCTGGTGCGCGGAAGAGGGGAAGGCTGGAGCCAAGGCGACGGCCAAACCTGGACGGGAAGGCAACCCGAGAGGATGAACCCGCGACCCTTGACCTGTAAGCGGTCCCACAATGAGCCTTCGGTGGGCAGAGCACGGCCTTGCGGCGGGGCGCTTCGGCCTACTCGAACAGCTCGACCTGGCTGGTCGGCTTGAGGCGGGTTACGGAGCGGAAGTAGGGCGGCGGCCGTGCCTCGGCCAGGCCCAGCGGCTCGGTCCACAGG
>Ga0182017_10000472_pt1 | contig 31813 bp, 30 predicted proteins | sample 712E3DmetaG_FD_120492 | JGI IMG/M metagenome (GOLD analysis project Ga0182017, IMG submission 120492) | Permafrost microbial communities from Stordalen Mire, Sweden - 712E3D metaG | ecosystem: Environmental > Terrestrial > Soil > Wetlands > Permafrost | place: Sweden: Stordalen | collected... | reverse complement strand
GGGGGGGGGGTGGGGGAAGGGGGGGGGGGCCCCGGGGGGGGGGAGGGGGGTGGGGGGGGGGGGCCTGGTGGGGGCGGGGGGCGCCGGGGGGGGGCTGGGGGGGGGGGGGGGAGGGGGGGGGGGGGGGTGTAGGGGCCGGCCGGGGCGGGCGGTTTTTCGCTCAGTCCGCACGGATGCCGAAGGTTACGGTCACGACCGCGGTCACGTCCTTGTCGATGGTGGTCGTGTCGTAGAGGCCGTAGTCGGCTACCTCCGTGGAGTCGGGGCGGGTGATCTGGAGGACGCCCATTTGCGCGTCGCGGAGCGTGCCCAAGCGGCAGCCGGTGGCGGCGGCGATCTTGTCGGCGCGGGCCCGCGCATCGGCGGAGGCGGCGGCCATGAGGTCGATCTTGAGTTGGGCCAGCTTCGTGTAGTAGTAGGCGGGGGCCTTCGACGTGACGAGCACGCCGTCCTGGAGCAGCTCGGTAACGCGGCCGGCGGATTGCTGGACGCGCTGGACGTCGCCGGTGGTGATGACGAAGCCGCGCGTCAGGGCGTAGCCGACGATCTCGTGGGTCGGCTTGCCCTTGGCGTCCTGGCCGTGCTGGGTTTCCGTGTCGATGGCGCAGACGCCGATCTCGGCATCCTGGAAGCCGGCCTGCTTGAGGAACTGCTGGACGCGCTGCACTGCGGCGTCCAGCACGGCGAACGCGGCTTGGGGCGTTTTGCCCTCGCCGCGGACGCCGATGTTCCAGACGGCGCGATCGGATTGGAGGCGTTCGCGCGTGGAGCCCTTGACGGTGATGGTCTGATTTTGCCGCACGACGTCTTTGCTGCGGGCCTGGTAGGCGCGGGCGGCGACGGCGGTGCTGGTGATCACGCTCACCGCGATACCGAGACTGACAACGATGGCGACGGTGGTGAGGTGCAGGCGGATGTGGTGTTCCAAGGGCGCTCCTCCGTGAGCAGATGTTGACGTTGCTAGCCAAGTCCTCCGTGACTCGCTCAGGCCGTAGCGTACCGCGCGTGTCAAGCGCGGACGGGTATTCGAGGGCGGCGGACGGGGTGACGGTCCGCGAGTTGCGACGCTAAACTACGTGCATGGCCCTTATCGCGCCAGATTTCGACCGGTTCACCGAGTTGGCGGGGCGGTACAACAGCGTGCCGCTGGTGGCGACGCTGATTGCGGACGATTTGACGCCGGTGAGCGCGTTTGCGCGGTTGCAGGCGGATTCGGCGCGGGCGTTTTTGCTGGAGAGCGTGGTCGGGGGCGAGAACGTGGCGCGGTACTCGTTCGTGGGGGCCGACCCGGTGCGGACGTTCGCGGCGGTGCGCGAGAAGGTCGTGCTGACGGACCATGCGACCGGGGCGGTCGAGGAGCGGGAGACGAGCGATCCGCTCGCGGTGTTGGAGCGGATGCTGAAGCCGTACCGCACGCCGGCGCTGCCGGGGTTGCCGCGGTTCCTGGGCGGGGCGGTGGGGTACGCGACGTACGACACGGTGCGGTATTACGAGCGGCTGCCGAACGCGCCGGCGGACGACCGCGGGCTGCCGGACCTGCTGTTCGATTTGTACGAGACGATGGTGGTGTTCGACCACGTGCGGAAGGTGGCGCTCGTAGTGGCGCACGCGAACGTGGAGGCCGGGGGCGGGACGGCGGCGCGGAAGGCGGCGTACGACGAGGCGGTCGGGCGGATCGACGGGCTGGTGGCGCGTTTGAGCCGGGCGTCGGCGTTGACGCCGGTGTCCGTGATGCTGCCGGCGGCGGCGACGGGGCGGTACACGAGCAATTGCACGGCGGCGGAATTCGGGCAGGTCGTGGAGCGGTGCAAGGAGTACATCCGGGCGGGCGACATTTTCCAGGTGGTGCCGTCGCAGCGGCTGTTGGTCGAGACGGCGGCGGATCCGCTGAACATCTACCGGGCACTGCGGGTTATCAACCCGTCGCCGTTCATGTTCTTCCTGAAGAGCCCGGAGGTGGCGCTGGTGGGGGCGAGCCCGGAGATCATGTGCCGGGTCGAGGACCGGATCGTCACGAACCGGCCGCTGGCGGGAACGCGGCGACGGGGAGCGACGGAGGAGGAGGACCGGCGGCTGCGGGAGGAGCTGCTGGCGGACCCGAAGGAGCGGGCGGAGCACGTGATGCTGGTCGATCTGGGGCGGAACGACGTGGGGCGGGTCGCGAAGCCGGCGAGCGTGCGGATCAGCGACGTGATGTCGATCGAGTACTACAGCCACGTGATGCACATTTCGAGCACGGTGACGGGGGAGCTGGCGGAGGGGAAGACGGCGTTCGACGCGTTGCGGGCGGTGCTGCCGGTGGGGACGGTGAGCGGGGCGCCGAAGATCCGGGCGATGGAGATCATCGACGAGTGCGAGCGGACGCGGCGGGGGCCGTACGGGGGGGCGATCGGGTACATCGATTTTGCGGGGAATATGGATACGTGCATTGCGTTGCGGACGCTGGTGATGCAGCCGGGCTCGGCGGGCGCCGGTGCGCCGTGGCGGGCGTACGTGCAGGTGGGGGCGGGGATCGTGGCGGACTCGGTGCCGGAGCGGGAGTACCAGGAGACGCTGAACAAGGCGCAGAGCCTGCTGAGCGCGATTCGGATGGCGGAGGAGCGGTTCGGTTAACAAGAGTGCGCGTCGTGGTCTACGTTCTTACACGAGTGGGGCTGGTCTTGGTCGGCGCAGCGATCAGCGCTGCCCTCTATCTTGCCGGTGTATCGGGCGTACTGGAGCCCATTCGACGGAGCGCCGGACAGATCTCCGCGCCGTACCTGTGGACCAGGCACCTCGTCATCATTCCGGTGGCGTTGGCTGGTGGTAGCTTTGTGACGGGGCTGCTGTTGCGACCGCGCACGCGGCGCCCGGTATTGGAGACTATTCTCTTTTGCCCAGGAACGTGGCTGCTTGCGACCTGCCCCGTACTCGGAGTGCGCGATCCGGTGAAACTGCTCATGTCGCTCGTTCCAGCCGTGTTCCTGGGGCTAGTGTCTTGGGTCGGCGTCTTCGCGGGCTATCGGCTCTGGGTGCGCCAGCGCCGCCACCCGGAGGGGACTTGCCAGACTTGCGGCTACAGCCTCATCGGGAACGTCAGCGGCCGGTGCCCGGAATGCGGGACCGCGATTTCGACCGACCGTCGGCCCACGTAGCGCGAGATGTTGATGGTGTGCCCGACAGGCCGCTACGTCGTTGGCCGGCGGACGATCTCGTTGTACGCCGCCATCATCTGCCGCGTTACCGGCCCGACCTGCCCCTCGCCGACCAGACGCTTGTCGATCTCGTTCACTGGGATGACCTGGGCACCGGTGCCGGTGAGAAAACACTCGTCGGCGGCGTAAAGGTCGGCGCGAACCAGGTCCTTCTCGACCACCTCGATGCCCGCCTGGCGTGCCAGGCGGATGACCGTGGCGCGCGTGATCCCTTCCAGGATGCCCGCAGAAGTCGGCGGCGTCTGCAACTGCCCCTCGCGCACGATGAACACGTTGTCGCCGGTGGCCTCGGCCACACAGCCGGTGTGGTTTAGCATGATGGCCTCGTGCACACCGGCGTCGAGGGCCTCCTGCTTGGCGAGGATGTTGTTGAGGTAATTCAGCGACTTGATCCGCGGCGAGATCGAGTTCGGGTGGTTTCGGACGACCGAGCTGACGATAACCGGCATGCCTTTCTCGTATAGCTCCTGCGGGTACATGGCGATCGTGGAGGCGATGATGTAAGTGCAGGGCTTCCACGTGCGCTTGGGCGAGATGCCCAGCAGGCCGACGCCGCGCGTGACCACGGGGCGGATGTACGCGTCCTTGTCCGGCGCGAGCAGGCCGTTGGCTTCGAGGGCGGCGTCGAGGGCCCGGTCGATCTCGTCATAGGCATACGGGATGCGCAGCGCGATCGCCTTGGCCGATATGAACAGCCGCCGCAGGTGCGCGTGCCGCTCGAAGACCCGGCCGCCGTAGCTGCGGATGCCCTCGAACACGCCGTCGCCGTAGAGCAGGCCGTGATCGAAGACGTTGACCTTGGCGTCGGCGGCGGCGACGAGCTCGCCGCTCAGCCAGATTCTGAGGTTGGGATCGGGATCGTAGTTCTCGCTTGCAACGTGGTTCGCGATGCCGGGCATGGTGGCCTCCGCCTTTCGGTATGCGGAGTATTGTCGCCCAAGAGGTCGCGGCGGGCAATAAGGGGCCAGGGCCGGGGGCGAGAGGACGGTCGTTCGCCCGCTACGTTGGCCGGGGGGGCCAACGCTACGTGGGCGGCGGGGGGCTAACGGTACGTTGGCCACGGAGGGCCAACGCTACTCGTGCGGCGTGGGCACGAGGCGCACCCAGCCGTGGGGGTCGGGGACGTCGCCGACCTGGATGGCGCGGAGCTGCTGATAGAGCTGGGTCGTCAGCGGGCCGGCGCGTCCGTCCTTGGCGTAAACGACTTTGCGCTCGCGATGCGTGATCGAGGCCACGGGCGTGATGACGGCCGCCGTCCCGCAGCAGCCGGCCTCCACGAAATCGAAGAGCTCCTCCACGCCGATCGAGCGCTGCACGGGGCGCATGCCCATCTCTTTGGCCAGGGTGAGCAACGACTTGTTCGTGATCGACGGCAGCACCGACGGGCTCGCCGGCGTGACGTACTGCCCGTCCTTCGTGACGCCGAAGAAATTCGCCGGCCCGGACTCGTCGATGAAGCGCTTCTCCTTGGCGTCGAGGTACAGGACCTCGGAAAAGCCGCGTTTCTTGGCGGCGACCGAGGCTCGGATGCCGGCGGCGTAGTTTCCGCCGACCTTAACGTCGCCGACGCCGAGCGGGGCCGCCCGATCGACGTCTTCTTCCACGACGAGGTCCACCGGCGTAAACCCGGTCTTGAAGTACGGGCCGACGGGTGTGACCAGCACGATAAACATGTATTCGCTGGCCGGACGCACGCCGATCTGCGGGCCCGTCCCGATGACGAGCGGGCGGATGTAGAGGCTGGCGCCCGAGCCGTACGGCGGCACGAAGCGGCGATTCGCATTGATGATCCGTTCCACCGCGTCGATGAACATGGGCTCGGGCACGGGCTCCATGAGGATCTTCCGGCACGACCGGACCATCCGCTGGGCGTTTTCGTCCATGCGGAACACAACCACGTCGCCGCGGCGCGTCTCGAACGCCTTAAGCCCCTCGAAGCACTCCTGGCCATAGTGCAGGCAGGTGGCAGCGATGTGGAGGGGAATGATCTCGTCGGAGGTCAGCACGCCGTCGTCCCAGGCGCCGTCGCGCCAGGTATAGCGGAGGTTGTAATCGGTCTTCTGGTAGCCGAACGGCAGGCTCGCCCAATCCAGGGTCGCCTTGACTACCTCACTCGTTGCAACGTCAGGCCGCTGGCTGGCAAAAACGCTCATGGCGGGCCTCCGAAAACCTGGCGGACGACACGATCACACGGGACTCGGGTTTCGCTGTTGCAGGGATTCGCGCCCCCCACCCAACTCGGGTTGTGGCACCTGGGTGCCAGCATAACTTGAGCATAGGCAATCGCCGCGCCCGTTGCAAGAGACATTGGCGGGGCCGGGCACCCACCGGACTTAGTCGGCTCGGGGGGCGGTGCATGGTGCCCTGCGGGGGTATAATGGCCGCGGTTGGCCCACTGGGCATGTGGCCGCGTGGGGTCGGGAATCCACGCGGTCGGTGGGCCCATGTCTGGAGGACGCACATCATGTTCAAGGTCATCATTGCCAGCCTGGTGTTATTGGGCGTCGCGGTTTTCGCAGCGTACCACTGGGGCGGCGTTGGCTCGTTTGATCCAACCGCCCAAGGGCGCAAAGCCAAGGCGGCCCTAACGCCGGGCATGCCCTGGGTCAAAGTCGTCGATGCGGCCGGGGCGCCGCACAAGTACGCGCTCCTCGTGGAGCGGGTCAAGAAGGTGGGTGGGCAGGACGTGCGGATGCTGGAGCCGGGCGTGCCGCAGCGGTTCACGCCCGACGCGTTGAAGGCGGACATCACCGGAGGGGCAGCGCCGTACGGCTTCGTTTTTGATTACCGCTTCTCGGAACAGGTCGCGTTCCGCGTGACGTTCGACAAGACGGCGGTCGTCGAGTCGGTTGGGGATCTCCGCACGATGGCTGACCTGCTGGACACGCGAAGGCGTTAGAGACAGTCTGCGGTTCGCGCACGGTTGCGCTCCGCGCACAGGCCCAACATGTACACGCCCGATAACGGTTTTGACCCCGAGAAGGCACGCCGGGACGATGAGTGGACGCCCGCGGCTGGGCTGTGGCGCGGGACGCAGCGCGGGTTGGTGGCGGCCGTCCTCCTGGCGCTGCTTCTGATCCCGCTCGCAGTCTATCTGCCGCTGATGCTCATCATCGTGTGGCTGCGCGCCCCGCTCGCCTTCGCCCTCGGCTGGTTGTTGTGCGGGGTAGTGCAGCGGGCGGCGGGGATGGTCGCGGGGCGCTGTATCCTGCTCGGACTGGGGCTGGCGGTGCTGGTGCTCGCGTCGAATCACGTGGTTTTCGCGCTCCACGGCGTGCCCGCTTGCGAGGGCGGATACTGGTGGGCTTTCCCCGCCAACATACTCGAAGGCATCTTCCCGTCGCGGGGGGACGTCTTGATGGGCTGGACCTGGTTTCACCCGTACGTCCTGCTGGCGCTGAATGCGGCGCCGCTGGCCATCGGCGGCGCGTTCTGCGCCGCACTGTCAGCGCGCGGCTAAACCGGCATGTCGTTGCGCGGGCAGGGCCGCAATTCTGCGCCGGGTCGCCTAGAATGAAGGACTATGTCTGATGTCGGAAGCGATGTCCGTTTGCATCTGCTCGGCGTGCACCCCGCCACGCTCCGGGCTTGGCTCGAAGCGGCCGGACATGCTGGTTACCGGGCCGACCAGATCCTGGATTGGATCTACGCTAAGAACGCCGAGTCGTTTGGGCAGATGACCAACCTGTCGAAGGGCCTCCGCGCCTGGCTCGAAGAGCGGGCGGAGATCGGCCGGTCGCGGATCACGGCGGAGTCGGTAAGTCGCGACGGCACACGGAAGCTGCTGCTCACCTGGCCGGACAACCAATCCGTCGAGACGGTCTGGATTCCCGAGGAGGACCGGCACACGGCGTGCCTGTCGTCGCAGGTTGGCTGCCCGGTGGGGTGCCGGTTCTGCGCGAGCGGGCTCGACGGCGTTCAGCGGAACCTGACCGCCGGCGAGATTGTCGAGCAGGCGTGGCGGATTCATCGCCTGGTGGCGAGTTCCGGGGGGACGACCCCGGAAGAACGCCCGCCGCGCCTCTCAAACGTCGTGCTGATGGGCATGGGCGAGCCGCTCGCGAATTACGACGCCGTGGTGGGAGCGATCCGAATACTGAACGCCCCGTGGGGACTCGGGATCGGGGCGCGGAAGATCACGCTCAGCACCGTCGGGCTGCCCAAGCAGATCCGCCGTCTGGCGGACGAGGGCTTGCAGCTAAACCTCGCATTATCGCTCCATGCCGCGGACGAGACCCTGCGGCAGGAGCTGATTCCGTGGGGCAAGGTGCCCCTGGCCGAGTTGCTGGGCGCGTGCGCGTACTACTTCAAGAAGACCGGGCGGGAAATCACGCTGGAGTATGTGCTGCTGGACGGCGTAAACACGCGTCCGCAGGACGCGGCGAAGCTGGCGGTCGTGGCGGGGAAACTACGGTGCAACGTGAACCTGCTGCGATACAACCCGGTGCCGGGCCTGGCATTCCGCCGGCCGGGCGGGGAGGCGGCGCAGGCCTTCCAGGCGGCCCTGCGCGAGCGCGGGATCAACGCACATATTCGGACCTCCCGCGGGCAGGATGTCGAGGCGGCGTGCGGGCAACTACGCCGGCGAGCGAGCGAGGTCGGGGTGCTGCGGCCCGAGGAGAATCCGGTCTAGGGCCGGCCGGCGTTCCAGACCGGATTGCGGCCGATGGGCCGTCCATAGCACGTAATGGCCTCGGGCGCCGGCACATTGTCGTGCGCGGTGCCGATGGCTATGATTGCTGATCCTGGGCGAGGCGGCACGTCCGCGCGGGCCCCGCAGCGGACGTGCCCTGGGAAACTGGAGAACGAGCATGATGAGCAAGCGGTATGGCGTGTGTCTGGTCGTAGCGGGCGTCTTGGCGGCGGCCAGCGCAAGCGTGGCCGCGCAAAAGCCGCAGGAAGTCGGACCGGTTATGCCGGCGCCAACGCAACCTGCTTCCTCGCAGCCGAGCGGCCCGCCGCCGCGGATGGAGCTTAGTGCGAGAGCCTTCGACTTCGGCGAGGTGTGGCAGGGCGTTCCGGCCACGAAGGAGTTCACGATCAAGAACACGGGCGAGGGGCCGCTGACGGTCCAGGTAAGCAGTTCGTGCGGCTGCACGGTGCCCACGAGCCCGAAGAGCCCCCTGGAGCCGGGGGGGACGACGAGCTTCACGATCACGTACGACGCGCGGGCGAAGGGTGAAGCGCACAAGACCATTACGCTGACGACAAACGATCCCGCGCAGCCGACAGTCATGATCGAGGTGAAGGGCAAGGTGAATCCGGTGTTCGAGTGCGAGCCCGCGGACCGGCTGGTGTTTGACGATCTGGAGCCGAATTCGCCCGCGGTCACGAAGTCGATCAAGCTCACAAATAAGTACGCGCGCCCGGTCAACCTGACGCTGAAGGAAGGGCAGGATTTTGGCCGGCTGGACATCAAGTTCAAGGAAATCACGCCCGGCCAGGAGTACGAATTCACGGTGACCACGATGCCGCCGCTCCGGATCGGCCAGAATCGCGCCAGCGTCGTGCTCAATTCCGACGTGTCGGGTGTGGCGCCGATTACGTTGTACGTGTTTGCCAACGCCCAGCCGCATGTCTTCACGATGCCCTTCACGGTGGTCGTGGAGCCGAAGGAGACGCAGCCGTCCGAGCAGACTGTTTCGCTGGTGTATCGGCAGGAGACGGCGGTGAAGATCACCGAGGTCAAATCAGACCTGCCCGGATTCAAATACGAGGTGTTTCCGGCCCCGCCGACGCCGAACCCGCAACCGCAGGGCACGGTCAGGATTCGGGTGACGTTGCCGGCATACCAGGATGTGCCGGAAACGGGCAGCAAGATCGTGATCTTCACGGACAGCCAGAATCCCGACTACCAGAAGCTGGAGGTGGGCGTGATGCGCCGGCAGACGCCTACCACGCAAGAGCAGATGCCAACGACGCGGCCTGGGCAGTTGACGGCGCGGCCGGCGGTTCCCGTGCCGCCCGGGCAGTTGCCGACGACGTGGCCCGCGCCTGTGCCTGCTCCTGCGCCTGCCCCGGCGCCTCGGCCGGGCGGCAGCCCGCCATAAGGGGCGACGCTGCGGCTTTCGGTGGCGGACATGCAGGTCGGCCGGTCTGTTTCGACGCGCCGGGCTTGAGACTTTGCGCGCGGTGCGGCCCGTTCCTGGTTCCGGTTGAGGGGCTACAATTCCGCGATCATGTACCGGGTCCTGCTGGTCGAGACGTTGGAGGCGGATGCGGAGCGGCGGCTGGCGGCCGGCGCGACCGTCGTGCGCGCGCCGCGCGGCGATGCGGAGACGCTCCGGCCGCTTATCGGAGACTGTGACGCGCTCGTCGCGCGGACGTACGTGCGCGTCACGCGGGCCGTGCTCGAAGCGGGGCGGCGGCTGCGTGTCGTCGGCATCGCGGGCGTCGGTTTGGACCACGTCGATCTGGTTGCCGCTAAAGAGCTCGGGATTGCGGTCCTCAGCACACCCGGCGCCGCCACGGACGCCGTCGCGGACTTCACGCTGGAGCTGATGCTCCAACTGCTGCGGCCGGTCCCGCGCCTGGCCGGGGAATACGCTGGCGGACGGTTCCACGCCGCCCGCGAGCAGCCGCACGGCCGGGAGTTCCGCGAGCTGACAATCGGGATTGTGGGGATGGGGCGGATCGGGTCGGCGGTCGGGCGGCGGTGTGCCGCCGGCTGCGGGGCCCGCGTGCGGTACAACGACATTGTGGAAGTGGGATCGTTCGACTTTCCCGCCGAGCCCGCGGACAAGGCGACGATCTGGTCGGAGAGCGACATTGTTACGCTGCATGTGCCGCTGACCGAGCAGACGCGGGGCCTGGTCAACGCCGCGGTGCTGTCCCGGCTTCGTCCCGGAGCGTTGCTGATTAACACGGCGCGTGGTGGCGTAGTGGACACGGCGGCCCTAGCGACGGCGCTGCAAGCCGGCCAGCTCGCGGGCGCGGCGCTGGACGTGGTCGAGCCCGAGCCGTTGCCGTCAGGGCATCCGCTCTTCTCTTGCCCGAGTTGCATCCTCACGCCCCATGTCGCCGCCCGCACGCGCGGCGGTTGGCGACGGATGTGCGCGGTGGTGGACGACGTGTTGGCGTACCTTGAGCGAACGCCGCCGCGCGAGAAATAGCGGTCGGGGGGGCCAGTTTCCGCCGGCTCTCTCAGGGCAACTACTTGCCGCGCCGGGCGACCAGCGCAGCCACGCGTTTGATGTGCTCTGGGCCGGTGCCGCAACAGCCGCCGACGATGTTCGCACCGGCCTCCAGAATCGGCGGGACGTACGCGCTGAACTCTTCGGGCGTCTGCCGGTATACGGGGTGGCCGTCCTCGAGGTCGGGCACGCCCGCGTTCGGTTTGACCCACAACGGCCGGGACGTGTGCGCCCGCAGGGCGACGACCGCGGGGAGGATGTGCTCGATTCCGCTCCCGCAATTACAGCCGATCACGGCGGCCCCGGCGTCCTCCAACGCGGCGGCACAGTCCTCCGCCTTGGCACCCATCATGGTGCGAGTCCGCTGTGGTCCCGAGTCAAAGGACATGCTGGCGATGACCGGGAGGCCCGTCGCGTCCTGGACCGCCTTGAGAGCCAGCAGAAGCTCGGCGGTCTCCGAAAACGTCTCCAGCACGATCACGTCGGCGCCGCCGGCGGCCAGCGCGCGGGCTTGCTCCTCGAAGAGCGGCGCGAGCTGCTCCGGCGTTGTCTCACGAACGGCCAGGATCTTGCCGCTGGGGCCGATGGAGCCGGCCACGAGCGCGTCGCGGTCGCCGATGGCCTCGCGGGCGAGCTCGGCTCCACGCTGGTTGAGTTCCGCCGGGCTCGCCTGCACGCGGCGGCGCGTCAGGTTCCAGCGGTTGGCCGCGAAGGTGTTGGTGGTGATGAAGCGGGCGCCAGCGTCGAGGTAGGCCCGCCCGAGCTCGATGATCAGCTCGGGGTGCGTCAGGTTGGCGGTCTCGGCCATCACGTCGGTCGGCAATCCCCGCATCTGGAGGCGTGTCGACCAGCCGCCGTCGGCGACGGTCGTGCCGGCCGTCAACGTTGCAAGATCGAGCCTCATTCGCGCACCTTCTGTTGGCCTGGTGGCGATCGTTCCCGACCGTCAGGGCGGCATCATAACCGGCGGCGTGCCCGGCCCCCAGCCGTCGAAGGCCGGCCGCGCGTGCCGAGGCGGAATCTGCGCGGGCGCGCAAAAAAAGCGGGCCGACGTTCCGAAGAACGCCGGCCCATCCGGACATGCTCCTTCTCTACCCTCCGGATCGCACGAAGACGTCCGGCTCCCGCATTGATCGACTCGGGCATCGCCCGAGTTGCGGCTCCCAATACAACAAGCATTCGAATCGAAAGTCGCATAGGCAAACGGCGCCGGGATTTCGGGCGGGATTTCCCCGCCGGCGGTTGACACCCCCACGCGGGTGCTATAATTCGACCCCCTTGTGGGTGTGGCGCGAGTGGGTTGTGGGTGCCCACGGTACGGCGCTGAATCACTGGAAGAAGAGCACGACAGCGTGGCCGTCGGGCCACAGGTCGGAGACCAAGCGAATGACGCCCATTGTCCCGAAACGTGTGTTTTTCACGAGCGGGGTCGGCAAGCACGCCCATAACCTCGAGTCGTTCGAGGCGGCGCTGCGCGATGCCGGCATCGCGCAATGCAACCTCGTCCGGGTCTCGAGCATTTACCCGCCGGGTTGCCGGATCATCAGCCGCAAGGTCGGCCTGGGCGAGCTGGTTCCCGGGCAAATCACGTACTGCGTGATGGCCGACACGCGGACCGACGAGCCGAGCCGCATGGTGTCCGCGGGCATCGGCCTGGCGATCCCCAAGAAGAAGGACCACTTCGGCTACATTTCGGAGCACCACGGCTTCGGCATGACCGAGCGGAAGACCGCCGACCTGGTCGAGGACATGGCGGCCAGCATGTTGGCTACCACGCTCGGTATCGAGTTCGACCCGGACCTCGCCTACGACGCCCGCCGCGAGGTGTACAAGATGAGCGGCGAGATCGTGCAGACCCGCGCGGTCGTGCAGACCGCCGAGGGCGACAAGAACGGGAAGTGGACGACCGTGGTCGCGGCGGCCATATTCCTGTTCCATTAGCCATGGCGCCTGTTCCGCACATCGTTCCGGACAACTTCCTCGGCCTCGAAGAACGCTTCGCGGCCTACCGCGACGCCCGCTTCGCGGTCCTGCCAATTCCCTACGATGCGACGACGACCTTCGGCGTCGGGGCGCGTGACGGCCCCCGCGCGATCATCACCGCTTCGCAACAAGTGGAGCTCTTCGACGAGCACGTGGGGCGCGAGGCGCACCGAGCCGGCGTCGCGACGCTGCCGCCGCTAGAGTCGGACGCCCGCGGGCCGGAGGCGATGCACGCCCGCGTCTATGCTGCGGCCCGGCGGGTCGTGCAGGACGGCAAGTTCCTGATCGGTCTCGGCGGGGAGCACAGCATCACGTCCGGACTCGTGCGGGCGGTCAAAACGCGACACAAGCGGGTCAGCGTCCTGCAACTGGACGCGCACGCCGACCTCCGCGACAGCTACCAGGGCACGCCGTTTAGTCACGCGTGCGTCATGCGGCGGATTCACGATCTCAGCGTGCCGGCGGTGGGGGTCGGGATTCGCAATTACTCCGCCGAGGAGGCGCGGTTCATCAAGTCGGCGGGGAAGACGATCTTCTCGGCCCGGCAGTGCCGCGAGTCGGCGTGGATTGGCGGGGCGGTCGGTCAACTCAGCGATGAAGTGTACGTCAGCATCGACATTGACGCGTTCGATCCAGCCTACGCGCCGGGGACGGGCACGCCGGAGCCGGGCGGGCTGGATTGGTACCAGGTGGTGGAGTTGCTCGAGGCGGTGACGCGGAGCCGGCGGATCGTTGGGGCCGACGTGGTTGAGGTCCGGCCGATTCCGCCCAACACAGTGACCGAGTTTCTCGCGGCGAAGCTGGTCTATCGCCTCATCGGCCTCGTCACGTCTTGAGCGGAGCGGCGTGCCCGCGCCCCTGACGCGGGGTATTCGCGGTCAGCTTGCTCGCCTGCACGGGGCCGCATAGCCTGCTCGCATGGCGAAACGCCGCAAGCTGCGGGCCGATACCGTTCAGGCCGCAAAGGGGACGCCGGTTGCGGAGGCGCCGGCGCGACGTTTCCCCTCGATTCTGCTGACGTGCCTGCTGGCGGCCGCGGTGTTGACGGGTGTGGCCGCGGCCATGCTCGTGACGACTTGGCACCGGCTGCCGGCGGAGAGTCTGGCTCGGTTGGACTGGCACGCGGTGGGCCAGACGCGTGCGGGCCTCAGCGGCAAGGCCCGCGCGGGGTTCGTGCTTGTCGTCCTCAGCGAGCACCTCACGCGGGGGCTGCACAACCCCGACGGACTGCCAGCGGCGATCGAGGATGCGCGGGCCGGGATCGCCGAGCTGCGCGAAACGCAGGTTGGACGCCTCCAGCTCGCGGCCCTGACGATGCTGCGCTTGCAACGTGAGGGCGTGCCGTCCGGCGCGTGGTGGCCGAGCCTGCGGACCTACCTGGACGGGCTGGAGCACGCTCCGTTTGACCACTGCCTGCCGGAGCTGCTGGAAGCCGATGCGCAGACCTGCGAACGGCTCGGGCTGGGGCCAGGTTCGGCCCGGCGGGCGGCGCTGCTGAGCCTCGGCCACGCACACGGGCCTTTTCTTCAGCTCTTCGTCGAGCATACGCGGGGCGTCGCGGACGAGCTGCGGCGAGCCGGCGATGAAGTGGCGGCCACCCAGTGCGACCACGTCGTTCGGCGGCTGCTGCGCACATGGGTGCTTGAACCGGGACCGGCGGGTCTGCGCCTGCTGGCCGCCGACTTGCTGGCGAACGCGCTGGCCGGCGACGGCAGCGCAGCGGGCATGGCCGACAAATGCCGTGGTTGGCGCGCGGCGTACCGCACGGCAGCCGCGTCGCTGCCGAAGGCGCCGGCGCTGCTGCGCGTCGGCGAGGAGCCCACGGGCGTCTCGGCGGCACCGCTCACTTGGACGTTGGCCTGGGCGGCGTGGACGGCGGCGGCGGTGGCCGGGGCCGGCGTTGTTGCGTTAACAGCCGCCGTCTTCGGTCTGCGGCGGGGCCACGACGCCGCGCGCTGGCGCCGCTGCGTCGCCGGTGCGCTGCTGGCGGTCGTGGCGATCAGCGCTGGCGGCATCGGGCTGATCGCCGGCGCGGGTGGTCTCGTGTGGGACGACTTCCAGCGTGCTGACGCGCGCGACCTCGGCGTGCCGCGCCTGCCCATATTCGGTGCCACGGCCGGCTTCGTCCTCGCCGCCGCGGTCGGCGGATTCGTGGCGCGGCGTGGCGGGTCAGCCACAGAACGGTTGGCCGGGGTGGCCCGTTGTACGGCGATCACGTGGCTGGTGCTCAGCGGCGTCGCACTGGCCACAACGGTTGCCGCCGACCGGTTGCGCGGCAGCTACGAAAGTGCGATGGCCTCGCCAGTGGCCGAATCGCTGGGTGGTGCAGCCGACGCAAACGAGCGCGCGCTGCTTGATGCACTGCGGGGCTGGAACCCATAATCTCGCGCGGGCGAGGTTCAGAACTCGAACGGACACGCACATGAAGACCATCATCGAGCCGTTTCGCATCAAAGTCGTCGAGCCGATCCGCATGACCACGCGGCCAGAGCGCGAGCAGATCCTCCGCGAGGCCGGCTTCAACCTGTTCCTCATCCGAGCGGAGGACGTGCTCATCGACCTCCTGACCGACAGCGGCACCGGCGCGATGAGCAGCCTGCAGTGGGCGGGCATGATGCGCGGCGACGAGTCGTACGCCGGTGCGAAGAGTTGGTACGTCCTGCAGGACAAGATTCGCGAGCTGACCGGCTTCAAGCACATCCTGCCGACGCACCAGGGCCGCGCGAGCGAGCGGATTCTGTTTGAGCTGGTCGGCGGGCCGGGCAAGGTCGTGCCGAACAACAGCCACTTCGACACCACGCGGGCGAACATCGAGCACACGGGCGCGAAGGCGGTCGACCTGGTGATCGACGAGGGCAAGCAGCCCACGCTGCGCCACCCGTTCAAGGGGAACATGGACCTGAACAAGCTCGAAACGCTGATCCGCGAGGTCGGGGTCGAGCACATTCCGCTTGTGATGGTCACGGTCACGAACAACAGCGGCGGCGGACAGCCCGTCAGCCTGGAGAACCTGCGCGCGGTGCGGCGCATTTGCACCAAGCACAAGTTGCCGTTTTTCCTGGACGCGTGCCGCTTCGCGGAGAACGCGTGGTTCATCAAGCAGCGGGAGCCGGGGCAGCAGGACCGCGGCGTGCGCGAGATCGTGCACGAGATGTTCGACCTGGCCGACGGGGCGACCATCAGTGCGAAGAAGGACGGCATCGTCAACATCGGTGGGCTGCTGCTGCTGCGCGACGCCGAGCTGGTCCGCCGCGCGGACGAGCTGCTGATCCTGACCGAGGGGTTCATCACGTATGGCGGGTTGGCGGGGCGCGATCTGGAGGCGATGGCCCAGGGCTTCGAGGAGGTGGTGCACGAGGACTACTTGCAGTATCGCATTCGCAGCACCGCGTATCTCGGCGAGAAGTTGCTGGCGGCGGGGGTGCAGATCGTCGAGCCGCCCGGCGGGCACGCGATCTATATCGACGCGAAGCATTTCTGTCCGCACATTCCGCCGGCGCGGTTTCCGGGGCAGGCGCTGGTGGTGGGGCTGTACCGGCAGGCGGGGATTCGCAGCGTGGAGATCGGCAGCGTGATGTTCGGGCAGGGGGGTACGGTGCCGTCGATGGAGCTGGTACGCCTGGCGATTCCGCGGCGGGTGTACACGCAGAGCCACGTGGATTACGTGGTGGAGGCGATCATCGAGCTGTTCGGGCAGCGCGACCAGCTCCGGCCGCTGGAGATCGCCGCGGAGCCGCCGTCGCTGCGGCACTTTACGGCACGGTTTCGGGAGCTGTAGGACAGGTCGGCCTCACGCAGAAGCGCCCAGGCGTAGAGAATTCGCGCGCCAGGATCCGCGAAAAACGCACAAAGTCCGCCAGAATGTGCGTCGGTCCATGAAAACGGTGCCGGCGGGGCGCCGATCTAGCATTCCTAGTGTATACTTCTGGCAGGCGCGTGGCGCGCCGGCAGGAGTGCACTATGGATACCGGACACCTCGAGTTCTTCGGACCGGATCTGTCACGCGGGCCGTACAGCGCGGCGCAAATCAACACCTCGGCCTTGCAGATCGCCACGGCGCTGGCCCAACTCCGCGCCCCGCTGGGGCGCTCCGCGGACGACGTGCGGAACCACGCGACCTTCATCCGTGAGCTGGCGGACATGCTGGCCCCGGATTCGGCCGTGCAGATCGGCTTCACCGTCGGCAACGAGATTGCCGACACCGTCCAGACCACGATCGCCGCCATCACCGGGGCCTACAGCGTGCTCGACTGCTGGCTGGCCGACAGCGTCGGCGGCGGCCTGACGACGACGCTGCCGGCGACCCTCAGCTTCAGCGGGGGTACGGTCCTCGAAACCGTCGTCCTCGGCAAACGCTACATCGTGCTCACGCCACTCAGCGGGCTGGTGACCATTTCGGTGGGCTACGGCGGTCCGAAGAGCTGGTATTGGGGTGTCAGCCGCGGTGCCCGCGCGTACTACTCCGGTCGGCTGGGCTTCGCCTAGTCAACTTGCCGGACTGGATGCGGGCGGCGGGTCGGGCGGCGCGGGCGGGGCCGGCATCGCCATCGGCGGCAAGTCAACCGGCGCCGCCGAAGCGGGCGTAGTGACGGGCGGCGGCAGTGCGGCCATTGGCGGGTGGCTTGTGACAACCGTGGTGGGAGGGCCCAACGCGGCCGATTCCCTCGGCGCCGGCTTGGGATGTGGCGGGCGCGGTGCCTTCGGAGCCGCAGGCAGCGCCAAGCCGTCGAACGGAACTTCTACTTCCAGCAACCCCACGTCCACCAGCACCAGCTTCTTGGCCGGCGTGACACGGACCACCCGCCCGGCGCGGCGGAAGCGCTGGACGTACACTGGGTCCATCGGCTTGAGCGCCAGCGCCTGCTCATCGCTTAGCGACGGCAGCGCCGGTTGCGGCGGACTTTCGTGGGGAGCCGGTGGGCGCGGCGCGCCCGGAGCGCGCGCGGCTCCCGGGGGCGCGATGGCCCTGGGCTGCGGCGGGCGTGGCTTCGGCGCGCGGCGAACAGGGGCTGGCGGCGCGGGTCGCGGCTTCGGCGGCGGGGCCGGCGTCTGCGGGGGCAGCACCTCGCCGAGGGGCACCTCGACCGTAAAGGCTCCGACGTCCACCTCGGCCCGGTGCTGATCGAGGCGGAGGCGGACGATGCGGCCGTCGCGGTCGAAGTCGCGCACGCGCACCGGATCGCCGGGCTGCAGGTGCACGACGCGTTGCACCCAGGTGTTGAAATCGGCGTGCTGCTGCTCGAGGCGGGCGCGGACCACCTGTGTCTCGGTTTGTACGCGATCCGCTTCCAGCTTGGCGGTCTCGGCGTCGCGGCGGGCCTGCTCCGCCTCGCGCTTGACGACGCGCGTGCCGTCGATGGCGGCCTGCAGGGCGCGGGCCTTGCGCGACAGGTTGCGCTGGGCGGCGCTGACGAGGCGGCGGGGCATGCCGAGCCGCGCGGAAATCTCGATCGCGTTGCTGCTGCCGGGCTCGCCCAGGCACAGGTGGTACGTCGGGCGGAGCGTCTGTACGTCGAACTCGACGCACGCGTTCTCGGCCCGCGGGCGCGTCATCGCGAAGCCCTTCAGCGCGCCCAGGTGCGTGGTCACGATGCAACGGCAGTGCAGGCGCAATAGCTCGTCCAGAATCGCCCGGCCGATCGCGGCCCCCTCGTCGGGGTCCGTCCCCGCGCCCAACTCGTCGATCAGCAGCAGGGCGCGCGGCCCGGCGTGCCGGAGCATGTCCATCACGCGCGTGATGTGCCCGCTGAACGTGCTCAGCGACTGCTGCATGTTCTGCTCGTCGCCCACGTCGATCAGCACATTGCTGAAGATGCCCAGCTCGGAGCCGGCGTCCACGGGGATCGGCACGCCGGCCTGAACCATCAGGCACAGCAGCCCGACCGTCTTGAGCGTGACGGTCTTTCCGCCGGTGTTCGGCCCCGTGACGATCAGCAGGTTGAAATCGACGCCCAGGCGGTAGTCGATCGGCACGATGTCTTCGGCTGTCTCGCCGGCCGCGCGCTTCTGGCGGACCAGCTCCAGCAGCAGAGGATGCCGGCCGCCGCGGACGCTCAACGAGCCCTCGTCGTTGATTTGCGGGCAGCGGGCGTCGAAGATCTTGGCGAAGCGCACCTTGGCCATGATCAGGTCGAGCACGGCCAGGGTTTCGAGCGTCTTGTGTATCTCCCGCCCGTTGAGGTGGATCTCGTGCGCGAGGTCCCACAGCAGCCGCCCGACCTCTTCCTGCTCCTCGCTGCGCAGGTTGCTGATGCGGTTGTTCAGCTCGACGACCTCCCCCGGCTCGACGTACAGCGTGGCCCCGCTGTCCGACGCGCGGTGCACGATGCCCGGCAGCCGGCCGCGGTATTCCGTCCGCAGCGGCACGACGATCCGGTCGCCGTGGAACGTGTGGTTGGGGTACTGCAGCAGACGCCGCACGTCCGGCTCGCGGAGAATGCGCGCCACGACCTGGTCGATCTGGCGCGTGGCCTCCGCGATCTCCGCCCGCACGCGCTGCAGCTTCGGGCTGGCCGTGTCGCGCACCTGGCCGCGCTCGTCGATCACGGCTCCGATGCGCTCGGCGATCGTGCGGAAATCCCCGATGCGCTCGGCGAGGTGGCGCAGCTCCGGGTAGCTCTCGGGCAACTCCCGCAAATACTGGGTCATGGCGTGCGTGCCCAGCAGCGTCGTCCCGACGCGGGCCACTTCATCCACCGTCACCCGCAGCGGCGGTGCACAGCGCTGCACGACCTCCCGAATGTCGCTGATGCCGCCAAAAGGCGGGACGCCGCGCTCCTCGATCATCCGTTGCAGCTCGCCGACCTGGGCGAGCCAGCGTTGGACGAGTCCGACGCGGGTCACGGGGTGAATGCCGACGGCGAGGGACCGGCCCAGGCCCGTCATGGCGTAGTCGGCCAGCAGGTCACGGATGCGAAAGAAGTCCAGGCATTCGAGCGAGTGTTGGTCCATCCTGCGATTGCACCTGGAACGGCCTACGAGCCGAGGACGCGGTCCGCGGGTCATGTCCGCGGGCGGGGCGCGCGGTGGGCGCGCGCCCGCCGCGCATGTACACGCGTACCCGTAGGTTATGCGAAGTCCCCGGTGGGGTACAAGGGCGTGTTCGGGTTCTCGAACCAAGTCGTCCTGGCGCCGCCGCGGCGGGCGGCCCTAACTTCCGCCGGTGGGGCGTGTCCACTGTGGCTGGCGTGTTGCGACAATTGGAGAGCAAGCCATGAAGCCGGCCTATAAACGAGCCCTGCTCGCGCTGCTATTCGGGGCGTGGCTGCCGGTGGTGATCTCGTGCGATCCGAGCTACCTCGACGGGCTCATCCAGGTGGTCGATGACGGGTGGTCCGACAACGTCGTGGTCGTGGACGATGGCTGCCGCGGCTGCTGGTGGGGCGACTGCTGCTGGTGAGGCGGCGGCGGGGGGCGCAGTCTTGGGCTGGACTGGCCGGAGTGCGCGTCGCGCGCTGCTGAAAGCGCGACACATCTGTGCTATCCTTGGGGGTATGCAGGCGAGACCCGAGGACCATCGGCAGGCCGTGGGCGGCAGACCCGCACCAACGGTTTGAGCGGGGGCCTCCGGAAAAGGAGCCGGCGCGCCGGCCCGCGTGGAGTCTATCCATGCAATCGCAATTCGTGACCCACGAGCTGCCCAACGGGCTGCGCATCATCTGCGAAGTCGTACCCGGCGTGCGCTCCGCCGCCGTCGGCTTTCTGGCGCGCACGGGCGCGCGCGACGAAGCGCCGGCGATGCACGGGGTGAGCCACTTCCTCGAGCACATGTGCTTCAAGGGCACGCCGTCCCGGACCTGGCACGACATTAACGTCCGCTTCGACGAGCTGGGCAGCATCTACAACGCCTTCACCGGCAAGGAGTACACCGCCTACTATGGCTGGGTGCCGGGCGACCGCATCGTGGCCCAGCTCGAGCTGCTGGCCGACCTGATGCGGCCCAGCCTGCCGCCGGCGGAGTTCGAGACCGAGCGGAACGTCATTCTCGAAGAGATTGCGATGAACGACGACAGCTTTGACCGCCTGGTCTGGAACTTTGCCCACGAGGTTGTGTACGGCACGCACCCGCTCGGACACGAAATCCTCGGCGAGAAGGCGACGATCCAGGCGCTGCCGCACGCGACGCTGGTCGACTACCACCGGCGGCGCTATGCCCCGGACAACATGCGCCTCGTGGTGGCCGGCGCGGTCGAGCCGGAGGTCGTCTTCGCGGCGGCGGGTCGGTGCTGCGGAGAGTGGCGGCGCGGCGCGGCGGCGGGTACGTCCGCCGACCCTCCGCCGGGGCTGCCCAGCGGCGTGCGGAAACGACAATTGGACCGCTTCAAGCGCCAATCGCTGTTGCTGGTGTACCCGTCCGTGCCGCACAGCGACCCGGACGAGGAGTCGCTCGAGGCTTTCACCAGCCTGTTCGGCGGGGCCAACTCGCGCTGCTACTGGAACATCGTGCAGAAGGGCATTTGCACGCAGGCCGGGGCCGCGTGGGTCGCCTACCGCGATTGCGGCGTGCTGATCCTGTACGCCGACGGCGAACCGGACCGGTGCGAGCAGATGCTCGAAGCGCTGCGCGGGCAGGCGCGCGAAGTGATAGCGGCGGGGTTCCGCGCCGACGAGGTGCAACGCGTCAAGAACCAGCGCCGCACCCATTTGTGTCTGGAGGCCGAGAATCCGCGCACGCGGCTGATGCAGCTCGTGGACGACGTCGAGACGCGCGGATACGTGCGGACCGCGGACGCGCGGCTGGCGGCGGTGGAGGCCGTCAGCGTGCAGACGATCGCGCGCCACCTGGAACGCTGCCCGCTCAGCGGTGACGGCCTGCTGCTATCGTGTGGTCCGCGCGACTGGCCGTGACGGACGCCCCAGCGGGCGACGGACATACGCCTGTGATCTGGAGGTGTGCTGGGAATGCTTCGTGAGCGATCAATTCATGGCTTTCATATGCGACCCGCCCTGCTCGTCTTGATCGGGGCACTGGTCGCCCCCGTGTTCGGCCAGACGCAACCGGCCTCGCAACCGGCGTCGCAGCCGACGACCGCGGCGACGCGGCCCGTCATCTACGACCCCGCCGCGGACGGCAAGAAGCAGATCGCCGCGGCGCTGGAGAGCGCCAAGCGCGAGAACCGCCGCGTGCTGGTCATGTTCGGCGGGAACTGGTGCGGATGGTGTCAGCGGCTGCACGCTTTGTTCAGGGATAACAAGCAGATCGCAAAAGCGCTCCTGTACGAATACGACCTGGTCCTGGTCGACATTGGCCGGTTTGACAAGCAGATGGACATCCCGGCGAAGTACGACATTGCCCTGAAGCGGGCCGGCGTACCGTTCCTCACCGTGCTGGATGCCGAAGGAAAACTGGTGGCCAACCAGGACAGCGGGGCGCTGGAGGACGGGGACCATCACGACCCAGAGAAAGTGCTGGCGTTCCTTAACAGGTGGAAGGCCGAGCCGCGGGACGCGGAGAAGGTCGTGGCCGAGGCGTTGCGCCAGGCGGCGGCTGCCGACAAGCGCGTCTTCCTGCACCTGGGGGCACCGTGGTGCCCGTGGTGCCGCAAGCTGGACGCCTTCCTTGCGCAGCGAGAGGTCGCGGAGCTGCTGGCGCGCGACTTCGTCGACCTGAAGATCGACGTGGACCGCATGACGAAGGGGCCGGAGGTGGCGAAGCGTTTTCGTCTCGCGGAGAAAGGCGGCATCCCGTGGTTCGCGGTCCTCGACGCGCAGGGCAAAGTGCTGGCGACGTCGGACGGCCCAAAGGGCAACATCGGCTTTCCCTCGGAGCCGGAGGAGATCACCTTCTTCAGCGGGATGCTGAAAAAGAACGGAAAGCGCCTCGACGCGGCACAACTCGGCCAGATCGAGGAGGCGCTGCGGCAGGCGGCCAAATCGGCCCAGAGCCAGCCGGCCGACAAGCACTGAGCCCGGCGGCGGCGCGGCAAGCCTATGGCGCGGGATTTGACGGACCAGGTCGTCGTCATCACCGGCGCCAGCTCCGGCATCGGGGCGGCGACGGCCGTGGCGTGCGCGCGGGCCGGTATGGACATGGTGCTCAGCGGTCGCGATGCCGCTCGGCTCGACGACGTGGCCCGGCAGGTGCGCGCGACCGGCCGGGGAGCCGAGACCGTCGCCGGTGACATTACCGATGCGGGCCTCAACACCCGACTGCTGGACACGGCAGCGGCGCGGTTCGGGCGCTTCGACGTGGTGCTGGCCAACGCGGGCTACGGCTTCAAGCGGCCGATGCACGAGACCGGCGAGGCCGAGCTGCGGCGGATCTTCGAGGTCAATTTCTTCGCTGCCAGCGCGCTGCTGTGCGAAGCCGCGCGGCGCCTGATCGCGGTGGGGCGGCGCGGACATTTGCTGATGACCTCGAGCGCGGTCGCGAAGTTCACGCTCGTCAATTTTGGCGCCTATTCCGCGACGAAGGCCGCGCAGAACCACGTTTGCCGGGCGCTGCGGCTCGAATTGCATCCCCACGGCATCGAGGTCTCGTCGGTCCACCCGATCACGACGCGCACCGGGTTCTTTCGCCGCGCCGACGAGTACGTGGGGCAGCCGACGGAACCGGCGCTGCCGTTCGGACGCGCGCCGGCGTGGTTCACGCAGCCACCGGAGCGGGTTGCGGAGGCGATCGTGCGCTGCTTGCGCCGGCCGCGGCCGGAGGTTTGGACTAGCTTTACCACACGCCTGGCGGCGGGGTTGATGACAGCTTTTCCGCGCATGGCGGACGTGATCGGCCGGCGTGTGGGGGATTGAGGACCGGCGGACGGAGGCTCGTTGCAGCGCGCAGCGTGGATTACTCCGCGGTGGGGGGTGGAACTTCGGGCGTCGCCGATCCGCCGTTGGCCAGGGCGATCCGGTTCTTGCCGGTGCGTTTGGCGGCGAGCAAGCCGTCGTCCGCGGCCCGCATGACTTCCGCCCGCGTCTTACCGTCCCAGGGGAAGCAGGCCAAGCCGCCGCTGATCGTCACCGGGCCCGGCGCGTCCGGCCCGAGGCACTTGAACTCGTGCTTGCCGATCGCGTCGCGGAAGCGGTCCGCCAGCGCGATCGGATCGTGCGGGTGCTGCGAACCCGGCACGCGCGGTTTCTCGGCGTCCCACAGGATGACGGCGAACTCGTCCCCGCCGTAGCGGGCGACCACGTCCTGCTCACGCGAGCAACGCGTGAGCAGCGCGGCGACCTCGCGGATCAAAGCGTCGCCGGTGTCGTGACCGTAGTGATCGTTGTAGCCCTTGAAGCCGTCGATGTCGAAGAGCAAGACCGTCAGGCGCTGCCGCTCGGCCGTGGCGTGCGTCAGCAACTCGTCCAGCTTGGTTTCGAAGTAACGGCGATTGCGCAACCCGCTGAGATCGTCGTGCCACGCGAGCTCCTGCCAGTGCTGCTGCTCGCGGGCCTGGGCCACGACGGCCTCAATCAGGCGTGCGTAATCCTCCAGTCGCCGGGCGTCGTCCGCCGCGTACGTGCCCCCGCGCCGGCGGCCCAGCGCGAGGCGGCCGACAACCGCCTCAGCGCGCCGAATCGGCTCGCGCAGCACGGGCTGGTCCGGTTGACCGGCCGTGGCGGAGTAGTCGTCGATTTGCACGGCGACGCTCTCGGCGTCAAACGCGGATTGCACGAGGCCCGCCAGGCGGACCAGCGTGGCCGCCGGACCCTCGCCCAGGTGCTTGAGCACGTCGCTGAGCTGCACGACCTCCTCGACGGACGGAACCGCCGGTGTGTCGTCTTCGAGGGGCGGCTGCGGAGCGATTTGAAGCGCCGCTTCGAGATCGGAGCGCGTCAGGGGCTCGATCACATACTCGTCTGCCCCCGCGTCCAGAGCCTGCCGGGCATTGGGCTCCTCCGCCGGCGGCACGGCGACCACCACCCGGGCCTGCGGAGCCACGTGGCGCACGGCGCGCAGCGCGCTCAGCAAACGCGGCCCCGCCATGTAGGCGACGATTACCCCCCCGAACGACTGCTGCCCCGCCGTCCACACACCCCCCAGGAGGCTGTCGACCGCGACGCTGCGGCAGCGCGGCAACGCCTCGGTGACCGCAGCGCGGAGCGCCGCCGGTCCGACGATCAGCACGTCTGCGTCGCCACGCATCTACGCTTCCTTCACCCGTTGCCGTACCGCACGGCGTGCCGCGGAGTGCCTTCTTCGAACGAGAGGCAGGCACGCGGACCACGCACGGCGGACATGTCGAGCCGAGGCGCGGCTACGCCTCGTCCGGCCCATCCAGCAAGGCGGACAGCTCCTCCGCCGTCAACAGCGCGCGGGGTGGGTTCGGCTGCGACGAGGGCGGCGCCGGGCGCGCCACGCGCTGCGGCGGCGGCTCCCGCGTTTCCACGACCTCCGGATGGCGCTCCGTCTCCAGCCGGCTCGGCACCGTCCAAGACCCCGCCGCGTCGGCACACAAGCGCTGCAATAACTGCGCCGGCGTCTCGGCCAGCAATCGGTCCAGCGCGCCCTGCGTCAAACAGGTGCAGACCAGCGGTGTTGCGTGCAGGGCCAGGGAGGTTTCAGCGCGGCCATAAAGGACAATGCCAACGCGCGGCCACGTCTCCCGCAAGTAGCGGATGATGCCGAATTCGTCCTCTTGCAGCCCGTCGGCCCCCACCAGCGCCAGGTCCGGAACGTGGTCGTACCGCGTCAGCAAGTGGACGCACGCGGCGTACACGTCGTCGAATACGATCCGCTCTACGCCGTGCCGCGCCAGCCACGCGTCGAGCGCGTTCGCGGTGGCCGGCTGCCCGGTATGCAAGTGCACAGCGCTGCGGACGGCGACCACGGAAAGTGTCCTCCGGAAGACTGGACCGACGCCCCGTCTCGCTTAACCGGTCATCTTAATCCTGCGCGCATGGCAATGTCAAAACGCGTTCAACGCGGGATCGCTCGCCGTGCCGCGCGCCAGCGAGCGAGCGCGGTCCGGGCGTGCGAAACGCTGCGTGGCGGGGAAGATGCGGACGTGTATATCGGACATTGAGCCAGCGCCACGCGCGGGGACGCGCGTCGGGCGGTCGCGCGGCGGACATGCAGGACCGGTTGTGCCCCTGAGGCCCGCTAACCGCAGGGGCACTTTCCCCCGCCGCGCCGTCCTCGCTTCTGGGTAGGGCTGGGTACGGCGACGCTCTGCTTCGCCCCACGCCGCACGGCGGAGCTTCGCGGTACCACACTGCGGCACCGGGCCGAGTGGCGTACGCCGATCTAGAACGGCGTCTCGCGCGTCTCGCGCGGAGCGTATTCGTAGCGTCCGGCGTCCGGCACGTGGTTGTCGAAACGCGTGAATTGCCGGTTGAAATGCAGCTTGATCTCGCCCGTCGGACCGTTGCGCTGCTTCGCGATAATCAGCTCGGCCACGTTCTCGTCGGCCGCTTCCCGCTCGCCACGGGCCGGCTCTTCCTCCCCCGGGGTCGCGATCGGATTGGTCTGGTAATAGGACTCGCGGTGCAACAGCATGATGACGTCGGCGTCCTGCTCGATCGCCCCCGACTCACGCAGGTCGCTCATCCGCGGGCGGTTGCCGCGGCGGGTCTTGTCCTCGGGGCTGCGGTTGAGCTGGGCCATCGCCACGACCGGCACGTTCAGGTCCTTCGCCAGCGCCTTGAGCCCGCGCGAGATCGTCGCGACTTCGACCTGCCGGCTCTCCGCCCGGGGCAGCCGCATGAGCTGCAGGTAATCCACGAAGATCGCCCGGATCTGGTAGCGGCGGAAGGCCAGCCGGGCCCGCGCCCGTAGCTCCAGCACCGTCAGGTCCGCCGTGTCATCCACCAGCAGCGGAGCGGCGCGCAGGTCGTCGGCAGCCGTTTTGAGCCGCTCCAGGTCCTGGTTCGAATGCCGCCCGCGCCGCAGGCGGTGGGCGTCCACCCGCGCCCGACTGCACAACACGCGCTGCGCGATCTGCTGCCGGCTCATTTCGAGCGAGAAGAACAGCGCCGGCCGATGCCCCGTAATGGCCAGATGCTCGGCCATGTTCAGGCCGAGCGCCGTTTTCCCCATCGACGGGCGCCCAGCCACGATGATTAGCTCGCCAGGCTGCAGGCCGGAGGTGATGTCGTCGAGCTCGGCGAAGCCGGTCGGCTCGCCGGTCAGCGTGCCGTCCTGCCCGCGCGCCTCGATTGTGCGGAACGCCTCGCGCACCAGGTCGTTGATCGTCTGCGCCTGACCCGAAACGCGCCGCTCGGTGACTTTGAAGATCTCGCTCTCGGCAAAGTCCAGGACCTCCTTCGTTGGCTGGTCGTCGTCCAGCGCCACCTGCGTGACGCGATGCATCGCGCCGATGAGCTGCCGCAGCAGGTACTTCTCGTACACCATCTCCGCGTAATGGTGGGCGCGAAGCGCGGAGGGGACCGCCGACAGCAGGCTGGCCAGAAAATCGAATTTGCCGAGCTGCTCCCAGAGGCCCCGGCGGACCAGCTCGTCGCGGATGACGTGCCCGTCGTTGGTGGGGCGATCCTCGACGTACAACTTGACGAGCGCGTCGTAGAGGTGCTGGTGCTTCTGGCGGACGAGCGTCTCCGAACCGGCGTCGCCCAGAACTGCGATCACCTCGGCGATCGCGTCTTTTCCGTGGAGCATCGAGCCGAGCACGGCGCGCTCGGCTTCGATGTCCTGCGGCAACAGCCGGTCGAACGCCGGGCTGGCGCTACGTTTCGTCTTCGTCTTCGGCGGCGGGCTCGGGGGCGAATCCGGATTCGGCGCGGGCGGCGGGTTCGGCGGCTGGGAGCTCATCGGTTCCGCCTCCTTCACGGACGACCCATACCTTGATCGGTACGGTGATCTCCTCCGTGAATTCTAACCGGACCACGCGATTGTCCAGCGTGCGAATCGGCGCATCCAGCAGGACGTGCTCGGCCCGCACCGGGAACCCCTGGGCGTGGAGCGCGTCGGCGATGTCCTTCTCCCGGACGGCGCCATAGAGCGTCCCTTCGGGGTTCGCGACCGCCTCAATCGTGATCGACACGTCCTTCATGCGCTCGGCCAGCTCGCTGAACTCCTTCAGGCGCTTGGAACGCTCGGCTGCGGCGATCTTCCGCTTCTCTTCGATGGCCTTGATGTTCACCTCGGTGGGCTCGGCGCCCAGCCGCTGGGGCAGCAGGTAGTTGCGGGCGTAGCCGGACTTAACCTCGACGATGTCGCCGACGTGGCCGAGCTTCCGCACGTCTTCGAGTAAGAGCAGCCGCATGGTTGGTTTCTCCGTACGAAATCGGGTGGATGGCGCCTGGTCCGGCGCGTCCTTCTTCGGAACGAAAGGCCGACCAGGCGTCGGCCGCTACGGGGCACCTCGGGCTCAGGTCACGTACGGCATCAGCGCCATGAAGCGGGCGCGCTTGAGCGCCAGCGCGATCTTGCGCTGGCCTTCGGCCGTCAGCCCCGTGCGCTTGCGGGAGAACAGCTTGCCCTGCGCGCTAGCCACGCGCTGCAAGGTGGCGATGTCCTTCCAATCAATCTCCTCCGGCTTGAGCCGGGGCGTGCGGAAACGGGGCGAGTCGGACCCCGCCCGCCGGGGCTTTCTCTTCTTTTGAACGGGCTTTGGTCTCATCAGCAGTTCCTCAACTCAGGCTTCGATCGTTCAGAACGGAATCTGTTCGCCGGTCGGCGGAGCCTCTTCGGGCTCGTAGGGGGCCGCCGGCGGCGGTTCGGACGGGGCGCGGGCCGGCGGGGCGGCACTACGCTCGGCGGGAGCGCCGCCACCGGGGGCGCCGCCTGGAGCGTCGCCGCGTGCGCCGACGAACTGAAAAGTGTCGACGACGACGCGGTGCTTGGAGCGTTTCTGCCCATCCTGTCCGGTCCAGGTATCGAGTTTCAGGTGCCCCTCGATCAGGATCTGGCGCCCCTTCGCCATGTATTGGTTGATGGTTTCGGCCGGCCGACCGAACGCCTCGACGTCCACAAAACAAACCTCCTCTTTCTGGTTGCCGTCCTTGTCGCGCCAGCGGCGATTCGTGGCCAGCCCGAACTCACAGACGGCCATATTGCTGGGGAGGTAGCGCAACTGCGGATCGCGGGTCAGGTTGCCCAGCATGATGACTCGATTGAAGCTTGACATAGTCTTTGCCTACCTTGCCGAGGCGGCCGCGTCATGCGACAAGCCTCGCGCCGTCACGACGCTGCGCGGTCAGGCCTCTCCGTGGACTGACCGCCGCACGCTTATTCGGCCGCGTCGACGGCGGGAACGTCCGACCGCGGCCGGCCCGTTCCGATGGCCGACGGATCGGCCACCACGCCCGCTGCGACCGGCCCCGGCTCGCGGGCGGGCGCACCGGCGGCTTCCGGCTCGCCGCCCCACCGTCCGCTGCGACGGTCGCCGTAACCGTGATCGTCGTGGCGCCGGCCGTCGCCGGCCGGGCACAACGCGGTTTCTGGATTGTGAGCCTTAAGCTGCGCGAGTTTCTCCTCGGTGAGGTTCTCCGCCCGCACGATGATGATGCGCAGGATGACCTCGCTGAGCTGAACGTCGCGCTCCAGGTCCCCGATCCGCTCGGGCGGGGCGTCCATGTACACGAGCACGTACGTGCCCCGCTTGCGCCGCCGGATCTCAAAGGCCAGCTTGCGCTCGTCGTACTTGAGGCACACCAGCACCTGTGCGCCGATGCGGTCGCACAGCCGCCGCACTTCCTGGTCGATCCCGGCCCAATCGTGGGCCGCCGGCGTGTCAAACAGGAACATCGCTTCGTAGCGTCTCAAGATGGTTCTCCTTGCGGCGGGGCGTCGTCCGACGCGCCACCCTTCGCTCTCCGGTTGAACTCGTTCATGGCCGCCTCCATGCCGCGTGCCAACCACGCCTCGGCGGCATCGGCGGCGGTCGGGAGCGCGGCCGCGATCGCGGGCCGCTCGTCCGGCTCGAAGCGGCTCAGGACATACTCGACGGTGGCGTCGCGGTGCACCTTGCCGATGCCGATCCGCAGCCGCGGGACCTCGTCTGTGCCCAAATGCCGGATCACGTCCGCCAGTCCCTTATGCCCGCCGGCCGAGCCGGTCGGCCGCAACCGCAGTTGCCCGACGGGCAGGTCCAGATCGTCGTGGACCACCAGCACATCGGCCGGCGCGAGCTTGTAGAACCGCCACGCGGCGGCCACGCTCTGCCCGCTCAGGTTCATGTACGTCGCGGGCTTGAGCAGCAGCACGTCCTGCTCCGCCCGCCGTGCCAACCCGAGCAACGCCTCGAAGTGATGGTCGTAGTGCGTCACGTCCGCGGCCCAGCGGCGCGCGAGTTCGTCCACCACCATGAAGCCGACGTTGTGGCGGGACTCGGCGTAGCGCGGGCCGGGGTTGCCCAGGCCGGCAATCAGCTTCACGACTCTTTACCTTCACCTTCCGCCTCTTCCTTGCCCTTGGTGATGACCTCCGGCTCCGCAGCGCCTTCCGCCGCTTCGGCCGGGACGCCCTCAGCGGTCTCGGTGCCGCGCGGCGGATGGACGACCGCGACGATGTCCTCGGGGTTGTGCAGCACCTTGACATCCGCCGGCACCGCGATGTCGCGCACGTGCAGCATCTCGTTGAGGTCGAGGTGGTCGACGCGGGCCCTCAGGACGTCGGGAATCTGGAGCAGCAGGCACTCCACGTCCAGCTCGGAGAGGACGTGCACCAGCGTCCCGCCCTCCGCCGTGCCCTTGGGCGTGCCCCGCAGCTCGATGGGCACCTTGACGCGCACGCGCTCGTTCACGTCCACGCGCATGAGGTCCACGTGGATCGGCGTCTGCTGCGTGTGGTCGTACTGCACGTCCTTGATCAGGTACTGCGTCTCCTGGCCGCCGAGCTGCACCTTGATCACGTGCCGCATGTGCGTCAGCGCCAGCACCGTGTCGTGCAGCGACAGCGCGACCGTCTCCGGCGGCTGGTTGTGCCCGTAGATCACCGCCGGCACCAGGCTGCGCCGCCGCAGGCGCTCGTTCTGGTGGTGGCCGCCGGTCTTCCGCGTCTCACCTTGGATGGTTGCGATTTCCATGACTGTGCTCCGTCGCCCGCGGCCGGCCAGGCAGCCGCGCGGCGTTTGCCTCAACTCATGAACAGGCTGCTGACGGATTCGTTGCGGTGAATCCGCCGGATGGCCTCGCCCATCAGCTCACACACTGACAGGATGGTCAGTTTCGTCAGTTGCCGGTGCGCCTCGTCGCAGGTCGGGATCGTGTCGGTGACCGCCAGGTGGTCGAGCGGCGCGCCGCTGAGCCGCTCCACCGCCGGTCCGCACAGCACGCCGTGCGTGGCCGCGACGATGACCCGCTTGGCCCCGTACTTGCGGACGATCGTGCAGCCCTGGGCGATCGTGCCGCCGGTGGCGATGATGTCGTCCACCATCAGCACGGTCTTGTCCTGCACGTCGCCGATGATCGCCATGGACTGGGTTTCCGAGCCGCTGATGCGGCGTTTGTCGATAATCGCGAGGTCGCCGCCCAAGTGGTTCGCATAGACGCGGGCGCGTTTGACGTTGCCGACGTCCGGGCTGACGAGCGTCAGCGGGCCGAGGTCCAGCGTGCCGATATGCGCGGACAGCACGGGCTCCGCAGACAGGTTGTCGACCGGGATGTCGAAGAAGCCCTGGATCTGGTGGGCGTGCAGGTCGAGCGTCAGCACGCGGTTGGCGCCGGCCGTCGTCAGCAGGTTCGCGACCAGCTTGGCCGTGATCGGCACGCGGCCCTCGTCCTTGCGGTCCTGCCGGGCATAGCCGAAGTAGGGGATCACGGCCGTGATGCGCTTGGCCGAGGCCCGCTTCAGGCAGTCGATGAAGATCAGCAGCTCCATCAGGTGCTTGTTGCCCGGCGGGCAGGTGGATTGCACGATGAACGCGTCGCAGCCGCGCACGTCGTCCAGCAGCTTCAGCGAAATCTCGCCGTCGGGAAAGTCGTCGAGCTGCGTCCGGCCCAGCGGCAGGCCGAGATACTCGGCGATTCGCTCGGCCAAGCCGCGGTTGCTGCGTCCCGAGAAGATTCGCAAGCCGGTCATCGCCGCTCTCCCGAGAATGTCTCGGTCCTCAACAAGCTCTCAGCTCCCAGCTCTCTGCCATCGGCTACCAGCAACGCTGGCCACCGGCCAGCGCCCGGCGTGCGACTCGCTCCACCTCTGGCTGAAAGCGGAGAGCTACTAGCTGATAGCTCTTCAAAGCTACCCGGCCTGGACTCGAACCAGGAACGCCAGAACCAAAATCTGGTGTGTTACCGATTACACCACCGGGTAGTGGCTCGTCGGCGTTCGCCTCGTCACGCCCAATCCGTCGCGTTACGCCTAGCAGGCACGGCTGGGGAACCGCTCGAGGGCCCAAGCCGCCAGCCGTGTGCCTGGCGGCCTGCTGTGGACCCGCGCCACGTGCCCCGTGCGAGCGGGTGCTACTCCGGCCGCGACGAGGCCGGAACGCAGCACTATATCTGACCGGGACGGCGGCTGTCAACCGCACCGCAAGGCCGTTTGGATGCGGGGTGTGATACGCATTCCGCTTAGTTTTTGCGCGCAGTTCGGCGCAAGTTAGGTATTGCGCCAAGGTCTCCGGTCGCGCATGCTTCGCCTGGCGTGGCAAGGAGGCCTCGGATGGATGTGCAAGC
>Ga0182017_10000471_pt1 | contig 31813 bp, 21 predicted proteins | sample 712E3DmetaG_FD_120492 | JGI IMG/M metagenome (GOLD analysis project Ga0182017, IMG submission 120492) | Permafrost microbial communities from Stordalen Mire, Sweden - 712E3D metaG | ecosystem: Environmental > Terrestrial > Soil > Wetlands > Permafrost | place: Sweden: Stordalen | collected... | reverse complement strand
GCCGCAGCGTGATCGGGTCAGTGGCTGGTCACATCCAGGTGTACTCTGCCAAGTCCAAGGACGAGCTGACGGTGATGGGCAGCATGGCCATGGAGACACCTGATCTGACGCCAATCGATGACTTCGCGGCCTTGCGCCGCACCCTGCTTGGCGTGCCCAATGTCAAAGCCGTCGTCCCCATGGGCCTTTCGGCGGCCACCGTGATCGCTGGCAATACCGTGGACGTCGTGCTGGAACGGCTGCGCGCCCTGGCCCGGCGTAAACTGGCGGGCGAAGACGTGCAGGCCGCCTACGAATCCGAGAAGGATCACGTGCGCCAGATCATCACCGTGCTCGCCGCGGAGATGGACAACATACGCAAGATCCAGAGCGAGAAGGCCATTGCCCAGGATGAACTAGCCGCGGTGGTCAAGGCAGTCTCGACTGAGTTTTGGGCCGGGTTCGACCGCGATCCGTATCCGGCGCTCGAGTTTCTGGAGAATCGCATCGCGCCCTTGGCCAGCGATGCGGACATGTTGTTCCTGCGCTACCTGGGCACTGACACCGACGCCTTCGCCAAGTCCTTTGACCGTATGAAGATCGTCGACGGCAAGGCCATTCCGCGGGGTGAGCGCGGCTTCTTGTTTTCCAAGTGGGTCTACGAGCAGCAGGTCAAGCTGAAGACGGCCTTGCGCCTGGACCGAATCAACGACGGCATCAACAAGCGCAGCAAGACCATCGCCCGCAGCGAGGAGTTGCAGCGCTGGATCAAGCAGAACGTGACCGAAGTGAAGGAGATCATGTTGCAGCTCGACGGGCAAAAGACGGCCAGCTTTCGCCGTCTGCTGCAGGGCGAGCTGGACAGTCAGCAAAGCGATGTGGCCAAGCTGTTGTCCGAGTTCTTTCGGGTCGACGACGCCAATTTCGCGCGCCGCTACCGCTTCTTCTACGACAAGTTGGCGCCCCAGCTCGAACTCTACCGTGTGCGGGTGGGCGACATGCTGACCATCAAGTCCTTTACAAAGAGCGGCTACGTTCAATCGGTGAAACTGCGCGTGTTCGGTACGTTTGCCTTCGAGGGCCTGGAGGATTCACACATCGCGGGGGAGCTCAACCTGATGGATATGGTTTCTTTCCGCGAGCTTTACGGCTTTCTCACCCCGGAACGCGCGCGGGAAGTCCAGGAAATCAAGGCAGTGGCGGGCATGAAGGAGGTTTCGCGTGAGCAAGCCGAGGCCGAGCTTTTCGGCAAGCCGGATGTCGGGGCGACGGCGCCAGCCGGCAAGAGTGGGCCGCCGGTCGACGAGGCGGAGGCGGCCCTGCGCAGTTTGGCGGGTAGGCAGCAGCGCGCGGATCGCGCCAGTCAGTCCTACGATCCGACGCAGCTTGAGCAAGGCGATGTGCTCAACGCGGCTGTCATCGTCAAGGATCCGGGGAGAATCTCGCAGACCATAAAGGACATCGAGGCGGCCGGCGCCAAGACCGGGATTCCCCTGCACGCCATCACTTGGCAGAAGGCATCCGGTCTGGTTGGACAGTTCGTGACCATGATCCGCGCCGTTCTCTACATCTCGGTGCTGATCATTTTCGCGGTGGCGCTGGTCATCATCAACAATGCCCTGGTCATGGCCACCCTCGAACGCATGCCCGAGATCGGGACCTTGCGGGCGATTGGTGCCCAGCGCCGCTTCCTGCTCGGCATGCTGCTGGTAGAGGCGCTGGCGGTGGGCGTGCTGTTCGGCAGCCTGGGCGCACTCCTCGGGGCTGGCATCGTGGGTGTGATCCACGCGGTGGGCATCCCGGCCGCCAACGACATTCTCTACTTCCTGTTCTCTGGCCCGCGCCTTCATCCCAGCCTGAGCCCGGCCAACGTCATCATCTCTCTCTCTATCGTGCTCGCGGTGAGCGCGATCTCCAGCATCTACCCCGGCCTGCTGGCCATGCGGGTGAGCCCGCGCCAGGCCATGCAATCGGACGACTAATGAAAGCGTTGCCTCACACCAGTGAAGGGACGACGGCCGACGATGTCGCGCAGAACCCTGGAAGGGTTCCGCACCTCCCGCGACGGGCTTCGGCGAGCAAAGCTCGCCTGCGCCCACGCGGATGGGCCGCTGGCCGTGCCGGTCGGGCCTGCGCTTCCGGTCCTCAAGTACATCAGTACATTCCGGTCCGGTTCTCGGCCCTCCTTGCCAGCAGCCCGGCTTGTCGGCCGGATGCTAAGGGACATCACTGAGGTCTAGTCATGGGATTTCTTCTCGACCTTCGCATCGCCTTTCGCAGCCTGTTCCAGCACAGCCGCCGCACCTTTTTTCTGGCCACGGCTATCGCCGGCGTGACGGCCCTGCTCATCCTGCTCAACGCACTGTCGGCCGGTGTGAGCGAAACCATGATCCGAGCTGCCACGACGCTCTCCACCGGCCACGTCAACGTGGGCGGCTTCTTCAAAGTGACCAGCAGCTCTGGCGGCCCGGTTGTGACCGAGTATGAGAAGGTGATCGAGGCGGTCAGAAAGAGCGTGCCCGAGATGGAGAGCATGGTTCATCGCGGCCGCGGCTGGGCCAAGATCATCTCGGATTTGGGCTCCACCCAGGCCGGCATCACCGGCATCGAGATCAAGAACGAGCCTGGCTTTCGCAAGGTCATTGAACTTGTGAGTGGGCGTCTGGAGGACCTGGCCGAACCGAACACCATGCTGGTCTTCGAGTCGCAGGTGGAACGGCTCAAGGTCAGGGTGGGCGACGCGGTCACCCTGTCGGCGCAGACCACTCGCGGCGCGGCCAACACCATCGACTGCCGCATCGTCGCTATCGCCAAGGATATGGGGCTGATGAGCAAGTTCGGGGTTTTCGTTCCGGTGGAGACCACACGCGCCCTTTATCAGCTTCGTTCCGACACCACCGGCGCCATCCACATCTATCTCAAGCCGAAATTCATTCCCGATGTAACCGCCATTGCGGCCCGCCTGCGCGGGCAGCTCGAGAAACTGGGCTGGACTGTGATGGATGCGGATCCCAACCCGTTTTGGATGAAGTTCCAGACTGTCGCACGCGAGGACTGGACCGGGCAGAAGCTGGACGTGACCACATGGGAGGACGAGGTTTCGTTCATCACCTGGACCCTAACGGTTCTGCGGGGCCTGACCGCGGTGTTGCTCACCATCCTCATCGCCATCGTGATCACTGGAATCATGAACACCATGTGGATCGCCATCCGCGAGCGCACGCGCGAGATCGGCACCCTGCGCGCCATCGGCATGCAGCGGGGCGGGGTGCTGCGCATGTTCCTCTACGAGTCACTGCTGCTCGGGCTCATCGGCACGGGGACTGGCGCGCTGGCCGGGGCCGGCCTGGGGGCCGCCCTCAATGCGGCCCGCATCCACGTGCCCCTTTCCGTGCAGCTCTTTCTCATGTCCGACCGGGTTCAGCTTGCCCTGCACGCTGGCGGGCTGGTACGCGCCGCGCTCTTCATCACCTTGGTGACCACCCTGGCGGCGCTGTATCCGGCCTACCGGGCCGCGCGTTTAAAGCCCGTGTCGGCGATGTCCCACTTCGGATAAGAATGCTACTTCACCACAGAGAGCGTAGAGGCCACAGAGCCGGACCGGAAAAGGAAGGGTTGGATTTGGTCCGATCCGAACCCCTTCTTTCTTTCCGACCTCTGTGTTCTCTGTGCTCTCTGTGGTGAAACGAGCTAGCCAACCACTGGAGTCGCAATCATGCCTATGTCCCGCTTTCTTGCCGTCTTCGGGCTGATCTTCAGCCTCCTCGTTCCCCGCATGGCCGCGGCTTTGAGCAAGGCCGAGCTGGTCGAGCTTCTCAAGGCCGTGGACGAGCGGCAGCGCAACCAGGGCGACTGGCGATCGCTGGTGTACATGGAACAGAAGGAGAAGGACAAGGTCGACGTGGCCTACGAGGCGCTGGTTTTCCGGCGCAGCCTGGACCAGAAGTTCATCATTCTGTTCACCAAACCCAAGGCTTCCCAGGGCCAGGGCTATCTGCGCATCGACAGGAACCTGTGGTTCTACGACCCGTCGGTGGGCAAGTGGGAACGCCGCACGGAGCGCGAGCGGATTGGCGGCACCAATTCGCGTCGCTCGGATTTCGATGAATCGCGCCTGGCCGAGGAGTACGAGCCCGAGGACTTGGGCCAGGAGAAACTGGGCGCCTACACCGCGCAGGTGATGAAGTTGACCGGCAAGCCGAACATCGATCTGGCGTTCCCGGTCATCAAGCTGTGGGTTGACAAGGAAACCAAGAACGTGCTCAAGCGCCAGGAATTCGCCCTTTCGGGGCGGCTGCTGCGCACGTCGTACTATCCGCGCTGGAAGAAGACCTACAGCGAATCCAAGAAGGCCGACGCGTGGTACCCGGAGGAGATGCGCTTCTACGATGAGGTGGAGAAGGCCAACTCGACTTTGATCCTGGTCAAGTCGGTGGACATGAAACCCTTGGAGGCCAATCTCTTCACCAAGGCCTGGCTGGAGAGCAAGAGCCGATGAATCGTCGCGTGGGGAGCTCGCCGGCTTTGCCGGCGGCGCACCATCGCGGGAGGGTTTGGGAACCCTTCGAGGGTTCCCATGTTCGCTGCCACATCGGGCCGCTGCTTCTGGCTGCAGCCGGACTGGCAGGCTCGGCGCAGGCACAGGAACGGCCGAGCGAGAACGATATTTTTGGGACGCCGGCTCCGGGGAGCGAAAATGCTTCGGCCACGGCCACGGCCACGGCCACGACCACGACGTCGGTGGGAGAAGCGAAGGATTCGCGCGATCAATTGAATTTGGGGGCGCCCGAGACGGCGCCGCGTTTGTCGGCCGACGTGGCACCGGAGGATCCGCTGAAGATCGGCGGCCAGATTTACCTGCGCGCGCAGAGCTCGGCCCTGCAAAGCCAGAGCGCGGGCAACTGGACGCTGTCGTCGCCCTCGCTGCTCGACGCCTATATGGACGTGCGGCCCAACGATCGGGTGCGCGGCTTTGTGTTGGCGCGCACGATCTTCGACCCAACCCTGCCCCAGACTGCGAGCACCAGTCTCTCGAACCTCAGCGGCGGGTCACAGGGTGGATTTTCCAACGGGGGCACCGCTAGCCTCAGTTCGCTTTTCGGCGGGCAGCAGACGCGCACCCCGCGTGTGTCGCTCGACCAGATGTGGCTGCGCTTCGACATCAAGCACGCGGTATTCGTCACTGTGGGCCGCCAGCATGTGCGCTGGGGCACGGCCCGTTTCTGGACTCCGACTGACTTCTTGCACCTGCAGCACCGCAATCCGCTCGACGTGTTCGATGCGCGCACTGGCACCACGATGATCAAGCTGCACGTACCCTGGGAGGCGCGCGGCTGGAACTTCTATGCCTATGGCTTGACCGAGAACAGCGATGCCACGCCGACGGCGAGCGCGGTAGCTGGCGCCGCCCGCGCCGAGGTGGTGTGGGGCGCGTCCGAGTTGGGCCTAGGTGGCCTTGTGCAGCGAGGGCACAAGCCCAAGCTGGCGGCCGATATCTCGGCCGGGATTTGGGACCTCGATTTCTACGGCGAGGTGGCGCTGCGTTTCGCCCAGGACATCGATCGCGTTCACTTCAACAACTGCATCGATCCGTCGAGCCTGACCCTGGGAACGCCGCCCACCACCAGCGTCGATCAAACGACTCTCGCGCAGGACGTGCTTGGGCCGGCGGTTGACAAGCTCTATCCGGTTGCGCCTGGCTCCGGGGTGAAGCCGCAGGCCACGGGCGGCGTTTCCTACTCGATCAAATACGCCGCCAATGATGTGTTCACTGTGAGCGCCGAGTACTTCTATAACGGACTTGGATACGGCAACACCGCGGTCTACCCGGGCCTCATTCTGCCTCACTCGCAATCACTGCGTGAGCCAGCGACCTTCTTCTACCTGGGTCGGCAATATGTGGCGTTGTTTGCCTCTGCGCCGGCGCCGTACTCCTGGGACAACACCACCTTCACCCTCTCCAACCTCGCCAATCTTTCCGACCATTCTGGCATCACCCGTTTCGACTACTCGTTCATCTTGCTCACGCACGTGCGTTTCGAGGCGTTTGCCGCCGTCCACTGGGGCAACAACCACGGCGAGTTTCGCTTCGGCACCGACGCCGTGAATCTCGGTGGTCTACCCATTCCCAGCCGCAACCCCGGCCTCTTCGACCTGGGCGTGGGTCTGCGGGTCAGTATCTGACCAGCATCTCGTGGACCGTGGATCAAAGCTAGCTGTTTCTCCCAGAGACGCAGAGCCGGTCAGCTCCTACTTGCCTTGTTCGACAGCGCCCGCGTTGTGTGGGAAGGCCAGTACCAGCAGCAGCAGCGCCGGCACCGCCGCCACGATGGTGATGCCGAAGAAGACCGGCCACCCGACCGTGGCGGCCAGCCAACCCGAGCCTGCACTCATGATCCGACCGATGATGGTCGAGGCGCTGGAAAGCAGCGCGAACTGCGTCGCCGAGAAGGACTTGTTACACAAGGACATGATGAAGGCGGCGAAGGCCGCGTCCACCATGCCGCCGCACACGTTGTCGATGCCGATGGCGGTCGCCAGCAGCACCACGCTCTTGCCGTGCAGGGCCAGCGCCAGGTATCCGGTGTTGGCGACCATCAGGATCGCGCCGAAGGTCAGCAGGCAGCGACGCACGCCGTACTTGGCCACGAGGCCGCCGCCCAACATGACACCGCTGATGGTTGCGGCGAAGCCCACTCCCTTGTTCCAGAAGCCGATTTCGCTGTTGGAAAAGCCCAACTTGATAAGAAAGGGCAGCACCATTCCGCCGGCGATGGTGTCGCCGATTCGGTAGAGCATGACAAAGGCCAGCGCCGCGGCCGCTCCCTTGCGCGCGAAGAAATCCACGAACGGCTTGACCACGGCGTCGGCGATGGTGCGCGGGGGCCGCACGGCTTCCGGCTCGGGCGCGCGCCAGGTGGCGACGATGCCCACGATCATAAGGAGCGCCATCACGCCGTACACGCGCGACCAGGGCATGTGGTCGGACAGCACCAGAGCCCCGGCGCCCGAGACCAACATGGCGATGCGGTAGCCGAGAATCCAGGTCGACGTCCCGGAGGCCCGCTCGGCCGGTGGTAGGATATCGGTGCGGTAGGCGTCGGCCACCACGTCCTGGCTGGCGGAGAGAAACGCGACCACCACGGCCAGGGCCGCGATGGCCAGCGGCGCATCCTTGGGATTGATGTCAGCCATAGTCCAGACGGCCAGCAGCAGGCCGACCTGGGTCAGCGCCATCCAGCCCCGGCGCCGGCCGAACAGGGGAAAGCTGAAGCGGTCGAGCAGCGGCGCCCAGACGAACTTGAACGAATAGGGCAGGGTGACCAGCGAGAAAAGCCCGATGGTTTTCAGATTCACACCGGCATTGGTCATCCACGCGCTCAGGGTTGTGCGCGTCAGCGCAAGCGGCAGCCCAGAGGCAAAGCCCAACGCGATGAGCATGCCCACCCGCTTGCTGCGAAACGCGTTGATGAACGCGCCCATGCATCCACCTTCGCCCGGCGCGGGGCCCAGCGCCAGTTTTCGCAGTTATCCCTTTCAAGAACGCCCCACGTGAGCGGGCGGATTGGCTGCGGCGCTTGGTCGCGGCAGAAGTGAAAGGGCGGAATTCCGCGGGCAACTGCTGGATTTGCCGCTGGCACGGTCACTGCATTGTCAACTCAACAGAGACGCTTTCACAGCAACCCACAGAAGAAGGAGAAGCCACCATGTTCAAGAAGATCTTCATCGCACTCGGAATCGCCGCTCTGACCAGCACGTCGGCCTTTGCCGCCAAGGCCAGCCATCACAGAACGCCTGCGTCCGTCACGGCCAAGAAAGTCGCCCAGGCAGACTCGGCCAAGCCGGCTGATGCCAAGGGCAAGAAGGGCAAGAAGGGCAAGAAGGCCGCCGAGGAGAAGGCGCCAGCTCCTGCCCCCGCTCCTGCCAAGTAACCAGTCCATCTTTCATAGCCCGCCGCCGGTGCAGCCCGCGCGGCGGGCTTGGTTACCTATTTCACACAGAGGGCACAGAGGGTCACAGAGCCGGATGAGAAATGAAGGGTTGGGTTATGCACCCTACAGACCTCTTCTTCTCTTCCGATCTCTGCGTCCTCTGTACTACTAAGGTTCGGTTTCTTCGCAGGCCGCAAAGATTCTCGACGGTGTCGCGATAGTTGCAGGAGGTCGTGGCCGTGGTCGTGGCCGTGGTCGTGGCCGGAGCGATCCCTTTGGTTGCGGCCGCAAGGCCGCCCTGTGCTCTCTGTGAGGAATAGATAGCTTCTTCTCCGGGACCCGCGCGGCCGCGGCACTACGCGGGGTCGCGGCCGCGTGCGGCTCTGGGGAAAAGGCCACGCAACCTCAGCGCGCCACTGCCGATAACCCGGCATGCGCGCTTTTTCGACTGTTTGTGGATCTCTACTGTTGCTGGCCGGCTGCAGCCTGGTGCCCGGCGGCAGGATGCCAGCCGTTTCTGGGACCGACCCGCCCGGCAGTGGCACCTGGCAGCCGGGCTGGCTCGAGATCCATCACATCGATGCAGGGCAGGCGTGCAGTACCCTGATCGTGGGGCCCACCGGCCGGACGCTGCTGGTTGATGCCGGCGAGGCTGACTGGGAGGCGGATGACGAGGCCTTGGTTGTGGGGCCGTACATCAAGAACGTCCTTGGCTCCTCCCACCTGGACTACGTGCTCATCAGCCACTTCCATCTGGACCACACCGGGTATCCCGGTCACGGCGGTCTGTGGCATTTGGTCAATTTGCAAGGCTTCACCGTGGGCAAGCTCCTGCATCGCGATTTCTCCCGTTTTCCAGGCGAAGGTGGGGGCACGCTGGCGCGCTGGCGTGGGTATCTTGCCGGCGAGGGACAGAACCTGCTGCACCCTGAGGTCGCCAGGCTGGGCGATGGTCAGATCGATCTCGGGCCGGGGGTGAACGTGCGCCTGGTTGCGGTGGACGGCAATGGCCTGCTTGCTGCCGACGGACCGATCGACGATCCGGCCCCGCCCAGCGAGAACGACTACTCGGTGGCCTTGGTTTTGCGTTTTGGCCTGCTCGACTACTTCTCGGGCGGCGATCTTTCAGGCGAGACCTTGGTATCCGATTTCGGCTACTCGTACCACGACATCGAACATGCCGTGGCTCCCTTGGCCAAGGACATCGACGTCTATCGGGTCAGTCACCACGGCAGCGAGCACTCATCCAGTCCCACCTTCCTGGCCGAGCTGCAACCCAGGGTCAACATCATCGAGGTGGGCAACGACAATCCTGACGGCCATCCCCACCAGGCCGCTATTGATCGTCTCGCCTCCACTGGCGCCATCTATCTCACTGAACGCGGCAACCCCGGCACCGACCTGCGCGGTGGCCGCGTGGTCGGGCATGTTGTGTTGCGCACGACCGACGGCAGCGACTACTGGGTGGCCGATGATCACTACGTCGCCGCGGACCCGCCCCGAGTCGATGCCGATGGCGATGGCTACTTCCAGGAAGCGGATCCAGACGACACCTCACGGGTGGCCGTGCCGGCACCTCGCGGTGGCTGCGATCCGGTGCACCAGGTTTGTCGTTAGCCGGGGGAATGGACATTTTCGCGACCCCGGCATAGTGATGTGGCTCCCTCCCAGGAGCCGCATACATGAAGATATGCTGTGGTTTGTTCCCGCCCGTAGTCGTTTCTCTGTTGGTTTTCGTCCTGCCGTCGCAGTCCGGCGTCGCCATGGCCGCTGGGGAGTCTGGCCTGGGCCAGACCGGCACGGTCCCGAACGCGTCCCCGCCCATCGGAAGCGCCGAAGCTCCGGTACCCACCGTCGACGGTGCTGCGCCCATGAGCAACCCGGCGTTGCCATTGCCAGGCAGCGAGACGAGCGCTCCGACTGCTCCGATATTGGAGGACGAGAACGCGTCAGGGGAAATCGACGGGCAGGCCCAGATCGACGAAGAATGGCGCAAGTACCGCCACCGCCGTCCGGCTCGGTGGGCATTCATTTCGTGGGGCGGCGGTATGTTTGCGCAGACCTACCACGACTCGGTCACTACAGACAGCCACGACCAAGCCGCGCCAGGGGCGCCAGTACACGTCAGCGGGGGCTTCTCAGCCGCAAGCATCTTCCAGTTCGTCCCGGAAACTGGCTACCAGTTCACCGACAGGTTCGCCTTGTCGCTGCAGGCTCGCTTTCAGTACACGCCGTCCGAATCCGTGGCATGGGTACCCACGCAAGGCGCAAGCCAACCACCTGACTACGCGCTGGCTCTCTTTCTCCGCGCCCAGTACGCTTTCTTGACTGCCGGGGATTTTCAGGCTTTTGGCTCAGGCCTCGCTGGGTTCGGGCTCGTCGGGGGGAGGACCTTCCTGGGCTACGTTCCAAGAAGGTGCGACCCAACAGGATTCGGTTCGAACTGCCTGGCGGGGACTGAACACAGCGATACGGTCAGCGGCGGGCCAGTGGCGGTTGGTGTGGGGCTAGGCGTCATGTACCACATAGCGCGCTTCGTTGCCCTCTGGACAGAGGTGCGGGTCTTGTCCAGTTTCGGCCCGAATATGTGGTTGGGCGAATTCAATACCGGCGTGGCCTTCGCGTTCCCTGTGGCACCGCCGGCGCCTCGGTAGCGGTACCGGCGCCGTGCGGCGCCTGCGATCCCGACGCGCCAAACTTCTCACGAGCTCTGCTCCGGTGTTGGACAGAGGGAATGGACATCTCCCCAAAGCCAGCATAATGATAGTAGCCCGCCGCCAGGAGCAGCATTCATGAAGATGTCCCGTAGTTTTCTCTCACCTCTTGTCGCGTTCTTGTTCGTTTCCGCCTTCTTGTCGCAGTCCGGCATCGCCGTCGCCGCGGGGAGGTCAGGCAAGGGCCAAGACACGGTCACCAAGGTCGTCGAGATCAACAGGCAGGCCCTGGCCCAGATCCAGGCGAACAAGTACGAGGCTGCGCGCGATGCCCTGTGGGGCGCCATCGCGCTTCTCACCGACGCGAACCTGGGTGAGCACCCGATTTCGGCGCGAACCCATATCCACCTGGCCGCGGTCTACATGACGGGCTTCAACGACAGGACCAAGGCCATCCGACAGTTCGTGATCGCTCTCAAGATCGACCCCAACATCAAGATCACGCCGCAGGTCGAGACCGCCGCATTGGACGAGGCCTTCGACGCAGCCCGCGGCCAGGTTGGACTGGCGGCCCAGGCAAGAACGGCCCCGGCTGCGCCCTCGGGCAAGACTCCGGCGGCGTCCACTCCGGCGCCCACCGCTGAGGAGCAAGCGATGCCGGCCAGCGGTTCTTCGGCTGGCACGTCAGCGGGTGGCCGGCGTGGATTGCGGGGGGCCAGGAAATTCGTGGACCAGGAAGAACCAACCCCGCCGGCAAGGGTTCCCGAGCCCTTCTACTGTCCGCTGCCCGACGAAGTGCCGCCCAAGGAAGACATCCCCGTCCGCTGCGTCACACAAAAGCAGCCACGGAAAGCCAGCGCCACGGTCTTCTATCGTGAAAAGGGCGCTGAAGACTTCACGCCGCTTCCCATGACTCGTTCGCCCAAGGGCTGGCTCTCGGCGACTGTACCTGGCGCTGCGGTAACCGGGAGTGCCTTTCAGTACTACTTGGAGGCGAAGGTCCCGGGCATCAAGGAACCGCTGAGCATCGGAAGCGCTGACGGACCCAACCTGATGCCCATCGTCGACGGTGCAGCTCCGGTGAACAACACGATGCTGGCGATGCTGTTGGAAGGCAAGGACACCAGCACGAGACCTGCGCCCATGGTGGAGGACAATGCCCCGCTCGACGAAATCAACAAGCAGTACCAGATGGACGAGGAATTGCGAAAATACCACCGCCGTCTGCCCGGGGCGGTGTTCATTTCGTTGGGCGGCGGAGCTTTTGCGCAGACCTACCACGGCGCGATGTCCCTGGACAGCCATGACCCTACCATCCAGCTCCAAGCTGGTCCCTCAGGGGCAACCCTCTTGCAGACGACCGGAGAAATCGGCTACCAGTTTACCGACAAACTTGGGATGTCGATACAGGCCCGCTTGCAGATTACGCCTTCCCACTCCAGCGGATGGGTAATCCCTCCCGGCTCCAGCATGAAGCAGCCGCCGACGTCGGCGCTGGCAATCTTCCTCCGCGGCCAGTACGCCCTTCTCACTCTTGGGAACTTCCAGGCCTTTGGGTCAGCCATCGCGGGGTTCTCGCCCATGGGCAAGACCTTCTTGGGCTATGTCGCAGGGAATTGCGAACTCGCGCTAGATGGGACACTCGTGGATGGCAAGCCATACAAGTGCCCCGACCCGCCAAATCATCTCGTAGGGCATAGCGACACCGTCAGCGGCGGGCCAGTTGCCGTCGGTTTGGGGGTGGGCATGATGTACCATATCACGCGCTCTCTTGCCATCTGGGTGGAGGGGCGCGGCCTGTACAGCTTTGGCTCGATCGTGTTGGGCGAGTGGAATGCGGGCTTGGCCATCGCGCACAAGTTCGAAAGTTCGGCCCCGGCGTCCCGGATGCCGGAAGGTCAGGGCGGCTGGGAGAGGCCACCCGGCGAAGAGGACAAGGACGCTCCTCCGTCGGATTAGTCGCGTGCGGGGGCCCCGAGGTGCAGCTTCAGGCCCAGCTGATCCAGGAACGGGTCCTGCCCCACTACGTGGGCCTTGACGGCGCACAGGTCACGCCTCTTGGCAGGGGCCTGGTCAATCAGACCTATCTGGTCAGCCGGGGCGGGCTGCGCTTCGTCTTGCAGCGAATGAATCCCGTCTTTTCCGCCGCGGTCAACGGCAACATCGCCGCGGTCACCCGGCGACTGGCGGACAACGGCATGGCCACGCCCCGCCTGGTTCCCGCCCGGGACGGCAACTTGTCAGTCGACCTTGGGGTGCAGGAGGGTCTGTGGCGGCTGCTGACCTACGTCGAGGGTGTGTCCTTCGACGTGGTGGCTAGCATGGGCCAGGCGCGCGCTGCTGGCGGCCTGGTGGCGCGTTTTCATCGCGCGCTCGACGGGCTTGACCACGAATTTGCGGGCATGCGCGCCGGCGTGCACGATACCCCGCAGCACCTGGCCAGGCTGCGCGAGGCCCTGGAGGTCCATACCGACCACCGTCTGTACCGCGAGGTCAGGGCTCTGGCTGCGGATCTGTTTGCCGCGGTTTCCGACCTGCCCTCTCTGCCCGATCTGCCCAGGTGCGTGTGCCACGGCGATCCCAAGCTAAACAACATTCTGTTTGCCGGTTCTAAGCCGCCCGCGGCTGAACAGGCGCTGTGCCTCATCGACCTGGACACAGTGGGACCCATGGCGCTGGCGCATGAGTTGGGGGATGCCTGGCGGTCGTGGTGCAACCGCAGCCCCGAGGACGCGAGCCAGGCCAGGTTCGACGTGGAGATCTTCCGGGCCTCCTTCGAGGGTTTCCGCGACAGTCTGGGCCGATCGCTTGGCGCCGACGAACGTCGCGCCTGCCTGCACGGGGTCGAATGGATCAGTCTCGAACTGGCGGCGCGCTTTGCCGCCGATGCGCTGCTGGAGTCGTACTTCGGCTGGGCGCCCGAGCGCTACCCGGGTCGGGGCGAGCACAACCTGGCGCGCGCGCGCGGGCAATGGGCCCTGCACCAGACGGTCTGCGCAACCCGGCGCGAACTGGCGCGCATCCTCGAGATTGAGACTTGACGGCATTGGGGAGTCGGGTCGGGGGGCTCGCCCGACTGTAGGGGGTTTGAAACCCGCCCCCGGCAACGAAGCCGCTAGCTGGTAGTATCCACATAGAAATGTTGTCATGAGAACCGTCCAGATTTCGCTAGATGAGGATCTCGTCCGGACGGCGGACAGGGTTGCCCGAGACTTGCACACCACGCGATCGGCTCTAGCACGCGAGGCCCTCCGGCAGGCGATCGCTCGCATCAAGATCCAGAAGCTCGAGGCAAAACACCGCCAGGGCTACCTTCGCCAACCCGAGGGCGCGGACGAATTCATACCCGTACCCGGCTCAAGCCTTCCATTAGCGCCTTGAACTCCGGGAAGTTCAGACTCTGGTCGCCATCGGACAGCGCCTTGTCGGGGTCAGGGTGAACCTCGATACTAACGCCGTGGGCGCCGCAGGCGCGCGCGGCCCAGGCCATGGGCGCCACGTAGGGACGCTTGCCCGTGGCGTGGCTCGGATCCACGAGGATAGGCAGGTGGGTGCGCTCGCGCAGCACCACCACGGCGGACAGATCCAAGGTGTTGCGGGTGGCGCTCTCGAAGGTGCGAATGCCTCGCTCGCACAGGATGACCTGGCCGTTGCCTTGCGCCAGTATGTATTCCGCGGCTGCCAGCCATTCCTCGATGGTGCTCGACAGGCCGCGCTTGAGCAGCACCGGCCGATCCACCTTGCCCACCGCCGACAGCAGCGGGAAGTTCTGCATGTTGCGCGCGCCGATTTGCAGGATGTCGACTTTTTCGGCCACCGGGTGCACCTGGTCGATGGTCATCACCTCGGTGATGATGGGCACGCCGGCGGCCTTGCCGGCAGCGGCTAGCAGATCCAGACCGTCGCGGCCCAGCCCCTGGAAGGAATAGGGACCAGTGCGAGGCTTGAACACGCCCCCGCGCAGGATGTGGGCTCCCTGCTCGCGCACGTACAGGGCAGTGCGGTTGATCTGGTCTTCCGACTCCACCGAGCAAGGACCGGCAATGACCACGAAGCCGGTGCCACCAATCAGCAGAGAGCCCACCCGGATGACGGTGTCCTCGGGATGCGTGGCACGATCGGCGAGTCGGTAGGGTTTGGAGGCACGCGCGACCGGCTGGCTGGGCGCGGTTGGTTCGGCCAGCGGCACAGCGGGCGAGGCATCCGGCAGGGCGGCCATGACCTCGGCAGCATGGGGCAGGGTGCTGGTCTGAGCATCGGCGGGCGTGGCCTTGGCGGGATAGCAGCCGAGGATCTTCAAGTAGAGCGCCTCGCTGCGCAGGACTTCGAGCGCCAAGGCGGCCCTTGCTTCCGCCACGTTGCCTTCGAAGTCGACGAAGAACATGTATTCCCAAGGACGGTTGGGTCGCGGGCGCGATTCCAGCTTGGTCATGCTCAGCCCGTACTCGGCCAGGACTTGCAGGCAGCGGAGCAGCGCACCCTTCTCGTGCCGGGTGGACAAGATCAGGCTGGTCTTGCAGGGCACCCGCACATCCACAGAAACCGGCGCGCGTGCCAGCGCCACGTAGCGCATGAGGATCTCGTCCTGGTTGCCCACGTTCCGGTTCAAGACGTACAGCTCATGCGCCGCCGCAGCCTCGGGGGAGCCGATGGCGGCCAGGGTCGGATCCCTGGCCTCAGCCACCGCGCGCATCGCCTCGCGGGTATCGAGGAAGGGCACCGCGTGCGCCTGGGGCAAGGCCGCGATGAAAGCCGAGCACTGATCGAGCGCCAGGGGATGAGACAGGATCCTGCGCAGCGCCGAGGCGGGCACATCGGCCGTGGCCGCCAAGCACAGTTCGACCCGATACGACTCCTCGCCCACGATGTGCAGGTCTTGCTCGCGTAGCACGTCGTACACCTGATTGATGCTGCCAGCGACGGTGTTCTCAATGGGCAAGAAGGCAAGATCAACCGCGGCCGATGCCAAGGAGTCGATCACCTGTTTGAGGGTGGGCAAGCCCACAAAGCGGCCGGTCAATCCCTGACTGGCCACGTACTGTTCTGCGGCCAGGTTGTTGTAGGTGAGCGACGAGCCCTGAAAGGCCACCGCGACCTCAGTCCGTTCGCCCTCGATCCCTGCGAGCGAGGCCACTTGGCGGCTGACCGAGTAGCTGATTATCTCGGAGAAAATTTTGCGTGCCAGGGGGGCCGACAGCCCCAGCGACTGGGCGAGAGTCTCGACCCGGATCAAGACCTCGCGTTCGCGTTCCGGATCCCGAATGGCCTGGGTCGAGCCAGCCTTCTCCTTGGCGATGAGCCCCACCGTGTCCAGCCGCTTGGCCAGGAGACGTACGATATCGTCGTCCACCTGGTTAAGACGTTGGCGCAGCTCCTTCAGGGCGGCATTGGCGGGTTCGTTGCTCATGCGGGGCCCAAGCTTATCAGGTGGCCGGGCATCGGGACACTCTGGCGCGCAAGACCGGAAAGCGAGCTGGTTCACCACAGAGGGCACAGAGAACACATCGCAGCCTGACGGCCGCAACCAAAGGGATCACTCCGGCGACGGCCACGGCGACGGCCACGGCGACGACCACGGCCACGACCACGGCCTCCTGCAGCTGTCGCGACACCGTCGAGAATCTTCGCGGCTTGCGAAGAAACGCGACGTTAGTAGTACAGAGGTCGGATGGGAAGGAGGAATTCGGACCGCGCAGGACCAAACCCTTCCGTTCCGGCTCTGTGGCCTCTGTGCTCTCTGTGGTGAAGAAGCTAGCTCACTCCGGTGCCACGGCCATGCCCATGGCGTGATAGCCCTTGTCGACGTAGACGGTGCTGGCGGTGATGCCCGAGGCGAGCGGGCTTGCGAGAAAGGCCGCGACCGCGCCCACCTCGGCTGCGGTGAGGGCTTGGGGCAGGGGCGAGTTGACACGGCAGTAGTCGATCATATCTTGGATCGATCCGATGGCGGTGGCGGCGCGCGAGGCCCACGGGCCGGCGGAGATCACGTTCACGCGCAGGCCCCACTTGCGGCCAGCCTCGAAGGCAAGCACGCACGCGTCGCTTTCCAGGGCGGCCTTGGCCGAGGACATGCCGCCTCCGTAGCCGGGCACGACGCGCTCGCCGGCCAGGTAGGACAGCGCCAAAAACGAACCACCCGGCCGCATGTGCGGGCCCAGTCGCTGCACCATGGAGGCGAAGGAGAAGCTGCTCGTCCCCACCGCGGCCAGGTATCCCTGGCGACTGGTTTCGAGCAGCGGCTTCTGTACCTCGGGGCCGTTGGCCAGGCTGTGCACCACGATGTCCAGGCACGCCTCGCCAAAGTCTGCCAGCAGACGGTCTGCCAAACCCGCGATGCTGACATCGCCGCAGTCGCGATAGCGCCGGCTTTCGCGCAGCTCCGACGGGACATCGGCGTCGCTGTCGAAGTCGGCATCCATCGGCCAGATGCGTTCGAAGACGAGTTTGCTACCGTCTGACAATCGCAGAGACTGGTCGAACTTGCCCCGTGCGAGCCGAGAGCGAAAGATTCCCAGTACCGGCGGCCAGGTGGCGAGGCAAATGGTTGCGCCGGCCTCGGCCAGCGCCTTGGCGATGGCAAAGCCGAAGCCGCTGTCATCCGCCACGCCGGCGACCAGGGCGCGCTTTCCTGTGAGATCAATGTTGAGCATCCCTCGCATGGTTTCGCGAGGAGCGCCCTTCGTCAAGATCCGCCTCCTATCCGGATCCGGATCTCACCACAGAGAGCACAGAGTACACGGAGGTCGGAAGGGAAGAGGGGGTTCGGACCGGACAGAACCCCCGTGCGACGCCGTCTATGTCTCCGCCCGTGGATACGACCCGAAGATGCGCACGCTCTCGGCGGCGCCGGCCAGGGCGGCCAGCGCGCGGCGCACGTTGGCATCGTTCCGATCGCCGATGAAGTCCAAGTAGAACGAATACTCCCAAGGTCGGCCCACGATGGGACGCGATTCGATCTTGGTCAGGTCGATCTTTTCGGCGGCGAAGGCGTAAAGCGACGCGTATAGCGATCCCGGCCGATTGGCGATGCGAAACACCAGGCTGGTCTTGCGTTCCTTGGCTTTGCTGGCCCTAGGAATGCGCGCCACGCGATCAGGGCGCGCCATCACGAAGAAGCGGGTGAAGTTCTGCGGATTGCTTTCGATGCTCGAGGCCAGGACATGCGCGGCGAAGACCTCGGCGGCGCTCTTGCTCGCGATGGCGGCCTCGTCGTGCCGCCCGTTCTTCACCACCATCTTCACTGCGCCGGCCGTGTCGTACGCGGGCAACACCTCAAGGCTGGGGATCTGCCCTCGCAGCTTGCGCAGATAATCCTCACACTGGGCCAGCGCCACCGGGTGCGAGAACACGCGGCGCACGTCGCCCAGCTTGACGCCACGGGGTGCGATCAGGTTGTGCGCTACGCGCAGCACCACCTCGCCGACGATGGTGAGATCGTGGCCGACCAGGAGGTCGTAGTTCTTCATGACCGAACCGGCCAGGGTGTTCTCCACGGGCACCACCGCGCAGTCGGCGTCACCCCGCACCACCGCGTCGAACATGTCGTCGAATTCGCGCTGAGGCAAAGGCTCAAACCGCGGCCCGAGGAAGCGCCGGGCCGCTTCCTCGGAGAATGCACCGCGCTCGCCTTGGAAGGCGGCTCGAATCCTTCCCTTTCTTACTGTAACCGTTCTGGTCACGACGTGCCTGGTGCGCGCATCTTATAGCCGACGTGGCGCACCGTCTCTATCATCTCGGCACCAGGTCCCAACTTGGCGCGCAGCCGGCGGACGTGGATGTCCACCGTGCGCGTGTTGCCGGTGTAGCGGTAGCCCCACACGCGCGAGAGGAGTTGCTCGCGCGTGAACACACGGCCCGCGCCCACCGCCAGAAACTTGAGGAGCTGGAACTCCTGCCGGGGCAGCTTCAGCACGCGGCTGCGGTAGCTGGCCTCCACTGCCACCGTATCGATGACCAGGTCGCCCAGTTTCACCCGGCCTGAAGCCGAGAAGGACGAGAGCCGCCAATCGAGCTGGCGTACCCGCGCGTAAAGCTCGGGTCCCACGATAGGGAGGAGGACGAAGTCATCCATGCCCAGCTCGGGATCGAGGCCGGGCAGTCGCGAGACTTCGATGCAAAGGAGAATGGGCACTTCGGCCAGGGTGGGGATCTGCTTGGCGTGCTTGACCACGGCGCGGCCCACCTCTAGGTACGGGCCTGCGTCCACAACCACCACCGCGGGACGGATGTGTTCCAGATCGTCGGGCAGGTCATCCATGTCGTAGCCGACCGGAACCACCTCGCAGCCCAGCTCACGCAGGGCGGCTGCAGGCGAATCCACTTCGGCTGCGCCGACCTGCGGTCTCGACATGACGACGACTGCGCGCATTTCTGGAAACACAGGGTAGCAGGGACGAAAACAATAGTCACTACGGGCAGAAGGATTCTTGCATTGTTTCGATGTGGGCGGACGGAAGGGCTAATATTGCCAATTTGTTTCCAATGCGTTTCGTCCTGGAAAAACCCGTCTGATTCGTGGATGGATGGGTTTCACACCAGCCAGGCGGGCGCTAGCCTTCATCTAAAGGAAAGAGAACGAACTCCCCGAGAGCCGTCGATGAACAGCAGGATAGTAACGCAGCGAGAGTCTCCGCAACCGCAAGGGCTCTACCATCCAGCCAACGAGCACGAGGCCTGCGGTGTGGGCTTCGTGGTGGACATCGCGGGCAAGAAGTCGCACCAGATCGTGCGCGATGGCATTCGGGTTCTGGAGAACCTGGGCCATCGAGGCGCCGCCGGCTCCGAGGAGAACACGGGCGACGGCGCTGGGATCTTGGTCCAACTCCCTGATGCTTTCTTGCGCAATGTGACCGCGAACATCGGCATCGAGCTGCCACCCGCCAGTCAATACGCCGCCGGCATGGTCTTTCTGCCGCGCGAGCCGGCCGAGGCCGCCGCGTGCCAGCGCCTCTTCGAGATTGGCGCCGCTGAGCTGGGGCACAAGGTGATCGGTTGGCGCGAGGTTCCCACCAACCCGACGGGCCTGGGCAAGACGGCGCTGGAATCCCGGCCGACCATGGCGCAGGTTTTCGTGGACCGGCCTGCGGCATGGAACGAAGACGCGGCTTTCGAGCGTCGCCTCGTGCTCATCCGTCGCACCGCCGAGAAGCTGGTGCGGACGAGCGATCTTGGCGGACGCAGGTTCTTCTACATCGCCAGCCTGTCGTGCCGAACCCTGGTCTACAAGGGCATGCTGAATGCCGACCAGCTCGACACATTCTTCCCTGATCTGTCCGAACTGTCGCTGGAATCCGCGCTGGCCCTGGTGCACTCGCGCTTTTCCACCAACACGTTTCCCAGTTGGTCGCGCGCCCATCCCTACCGGGTGATCGCCCACAACGGAGAGATCAACACCCTACGGGGCAACGTCAACTGGATGTCGGCGCGTGAGCACGATCTGGCCTCGCCGCTATTCGGCGCTGACATCGAACGGCTGCACCCAGTGGTCGACCAAGAGGGCAGCGACTCGGCCATGTTCGACAACGTGCTGGAAACCCTGGTCATCGGCGGCCGCAGCTTGCCTCACGCGGTGATGATGATGATCCCGGAGCCATGGCACAAGCACAAGACCATGAGCCCGGAGAAGCGCGCCTTTTACGAGTACCATTCCTGCCTGATGGAGCCCTGGGACGGACCCGCCGCCATCTGTTTCACCGACGGCGTGCAGATCGGTGCGGTGCTGGATCGCAACGGTCTGCGGCCCCTGCGCTACACCCTGAGCAGCGACGGCTTGGTGGTCATGGCGTCAGAAACCGGGGTGCTCGACATCCCGGCCGAGAAGATCGTGCAGAAGGGCCGCATTCAGCCGGGCCGCATGTTTCTGGTGGACACCGCCGAGAGGCGCATCGTCCCGGACGAGGAGATCAAGGCCAGGGTCGCGGCCGAGTTGCCCTATTCGGAATGGGTGGAGTCCCAGCGGGTGCACATGAAAGACCTGCCGCCGGCGCCCGCGACGCCTCTCGCCGATCATGAGACGCTGGAACTGCGCCAGAACGTCTTCGGCTACACCGCTGAGGTGCTACGCCTGTTGCAGCCCATGGTGGAGACCGGGGGCGAGGCCATCGGCTCCATGGGCACGGACACGCCGCTCGCCATTCTTTCCAGCCGACCGCAGAGCCTGTTCAACTACTTCAAGCAGCTCTTTGCCCAGGTGACCAACCCGCCAGTGGACGCCATCCGGGAGGAGTTGATCATGGCGGCCGGCACCACCATGGGCCCCGAGCGCAATCTGTTCGACCCGCAAGCCGCCTCCGCCCACCAGATCGAACTGCGCTCGCCGGTGATCTTCAACAATGAAATGGACAAGCTGCGCGCGCTCGACGGCTGGCACGGTTTCCGAGCGCGCACCCTGCCAACCACCTTCCGGGTAGGCGAGGGCGAGCGAGGGTTGGCCGCGGCGCTGGATGCGCTGTGCGCGCAGGCGTCGGCTGCGGTAGCCGATGGCTGCCAGATCCTCATCCTGTCGGACCGCGGGTTCGACCGCGAGCACGCGCCCATCCCGTCGCTGCTGTCCTGCGCGGCCGTGCACCATCACCTTTTGCGCGAGGGAACCCGCACCCGGACCTGCCTGGTGGTGGAGAGTGGTGAGCCGCGCGAGGTGCATGACTTCTGCCTGCTCATCGGCTACGGCGCCAGCGCGGTCAACCCGTACCTGGCCCTCGAAGTCATCGAAACCCTGGCCGGCGAAGGGGTCATCAGGGTCGAACCAGCGAAGGTGCGCACCAACTATGCCAAGGCCATCAGCAAGGGGCTGGTCAAGGTCATCTCCAAGATGGGGATTTCGACCGTGCAGAGCTACCACGGGGCGCAGGTGTTCGAGGCCATCGGGCTTCATGCCTCGCTGGTCGACAAGTACTTCGCCGGAACCGCGTCCCGCATCAGCGGCCTGGACCTGGGCGGCATCGCCGAGGAGGTGCGGCGCCAGCATCGCCGGGCCTTCCCCAGCCGCACCCTGCCGCAAGCGGGGCTCGATCCGGGCGGCGAGTACCGTTTCAGGAGCGACGGCGAGCACCACCTCTTCAACCCCGAATCGATCTCCAAGCTGCAAGTGGCGGTGCGCACGGGCAGCTACGAGACCTACAAGCAATACGCGCAGCTCATCAACGACCAGTCGAAGAATCTGGCCACCCTGCGCGGCCTGATGGAGCTGCGCCATCCGCGTCCGGCGGTCCCCCTCGACCAGGTCGAGCCGGTCGAGGAGATCGTCAAGCGCTTCAAGACCGGCGCCATGTCCTACGGTTCGATCAGCAAGGAGGCGCACGAGACCCTGGCCATCGCCATGAATCGCCTGGGCGGCAAGAGCAACACCGGCGAGGGCGGCGAGGATCCGGCGCGCTGGGTGCCCCTGCCCAACGGCGATTCGATGAGGAGCGCCATCAAGCAAGTGGCCTCGGGCCGCTTTGGCGTGACCAGCCCGTATCTGGTCAATGCCGACGAGATTCAGATCAAGATGGCCCAGGGGGCGAAGCCGGGCGAGGGCGGCCAGCTTCCCGGTGCCAAGGTGTATCCGTGGATCGCCAAGGTCCGCCATTCCACCCCCGGGGTCGGGCTGATCTCGCCGCCGCCTCATCACGACATCTACTCGATCGAGGACTTGGCCCAGCTCATTCACGATCTGAAGTGCGCCAACAACCGGGCGCGCATCAGCGTGAAGCTGGTGGCCGAGGTGGGCGTGGGCACGGTGGCCGCGGGCGTGGCCAAGGCCAAGGCCGACGTCATCCTGATCAGCGGACACGACGGGGGCACCGGCGCTTCGCCGTTGTCCAGCATCAAGCACGCGGGCGGTCCCTGGGAACTGGGTTTGGCCGAAACGCACCAGACCCTGCTGCTCAACGACTTGCGTAGCCGGGTGGCCATCGAGACCGATGGCCAGCTCAAGACTGGCAGAGATGTGGTGGTGGGCGCGCTGCTAGGCGCGGAGGAGTTCGGCTTCGCCTCTGCGCCTCTGGTGGCCATGGGTTGCCTCATGATGCGTGTGTGTCACCTGAACACCTGCCCGGCCGGCATTGCCACGCAAGATCCCGAGTTGCGCAAGCGCTTCTGTGGCAAGCCCGAGCACGTGGTCAACTACATGCGCTTCGTGGCCACGGAGGTGCGCGAGCTTATGGCCGAGCTGGGCTTCCGCACGGTGAACGAGATGGTCGGCCACACCGAGTGCCTGTACATTCGGCACGCGGTGGATCAGTGGAAGACCAAGGGCGTGGACCTGTCGGCCATCCTTTATCAGCCGCCCCATCCCGACGGAGTGGGCACACGCTGCATGATCGCGCAGAACCACAAGGTGGAGGAGGGGTACGACGACACCACCATCATCCCCATGTGTAGGCCGGCGCTGGAGTCGGGCCGCAAGGTCACCGCCACGTTGCCTGTGCGCAACACCCAGCGCACGGTGGGCACGCGCCTGGGCAGTGAGGTCACGCGTCGCTATGGCAGCGCAGGCTTGCCCGAGGACACCATTTCGATCCACTTCAAGGGCTCGGCCGGGCAGAGCTTCATGGCCTTTGTGCCCAAGGGGATAACCTTCGTCCTGGAGGGCGACGCCAACGATTACCTCGGCAAGGGTCTCTCCGGTGGAAAGCTCATTCTCCGGCCGCCGCGCGAAGCCGGCTTCACCCCCTACCAGAACGTGATCGCTGGCAACGTGGCGCTCTACGGCGCCACCAGCGGCGAGGCCTACATCCGGGGTATGGCGGGCGAGCGTTTTTGCGTGCGCAACAGCGGTGTCAGCGCGGTGGTGGAGGGGGTGGGAGATCACGGCTGCGAGTACATGACCGGTGGCAAAGTGGTCGTGCTTGGCCAGACCGGCCGCAACTTCGCGGCTGGCATGTCGGGCGGCATTGCCTACGTGCTGGACGAACAGCGCCAATTGGAGTCCAACTGCAACCTGGAAATGGTCGGGCTGGGACCACTCGACGACCCGGAGGAAACTGAGCAGGTGCTGGGCCTCCTCCGACGACACGTTGAATTCACGGGGAGCGTGCGCGCGCAAGATCTGTTGTCTCATTGGGTGCAATGGAAGCCGCTCTTGGTGAAGGTCATCCCGCATGACTATCGGCGGGTGATGGAGGCGCAGAAGCTCATGCGCGACAAGGGCCTGTCGCCGGATGAGGCGGAAATGGCAGCCTTCCAGCTCAACGCCAGGGACGGGGCACAGGTGCACGAGAAGTAGACCATGGGACAACCGACCGGTTTTCTCGAGTATCCGCGCGCCACGCCGGTGACCCGGGCGCCCAGTGAGCGGCTCTCCGACTGGCGCGAGTTCAAGGGCCACTTGCCCGAGGCGAGCATGCGCGAGCAGGGCGCGCGCTGCATGGATTGCGGAGTGCCCTTCTGCCACACCGGCAAGTTGGTCGATGGGTTGACCATCGGGTGCCCAACCCACAACCTGATTCCCGAGTGGAACGACCTCATCTACAAGGGACGCTGGCGGCAAGCCCTGGACCGGCTGCACCGGACCAACAACTTCCCCGAGTTCACCGGCCGCGTGTGCCCAGCCCCTTGCGAGGGGTCTTGCGTACTCGGCATCAATGCGCCACCGGTCACCATCAAGGTCAACGAGTGCGCCATCATCGACCGCGGCTTCGACGAGGGTTGGGTCGTGGCGCAGCCGCCGACCCAACGCACGGGCAAGACGGTGGCCGTGGTGGGTTCGGGCCCAGCGGGCCTGGCCTGCGCCGAGGAGCTAAACCGCGCCGGGCACCTGGTCACGGTGTACGAACGCGCGGACCGGGTGGGCGGCTTGCTCATGTACGGCATTCCTGCGATGAAGCTGGACAAGAGCCTGGTCGATCGGCGGGTCAAGCTGATGGAGGAGGCCGGCGTGCGCTTCCGCACCGGCGTCGAGGTCGGCAAGACCATGTCCGCGTCCGAGTTGCGCGCCGGTAACGACGCGCTGGTGATTTGCGGCGGTGCTTGCAAGCCGCGCGATTTGCCAGTGCAAGGGCGCAATCTGCGCGGCGTGCACTTTGCCATGGAGTACCTTGTCGCCAACACCCGTAGCCTGCTCGACAGCGGTGGCACGGACGCCAGCCCAATCCACGCGCGCGACAAGCATGTCGTCGTGATCGGCGGCGGCGACACTGGGAACGACTGCGTGGGCACGGCGCTTCGCCAAGGCTGCAAGAGTGTCACTCAACTGGAGATCCTGCCGCGGCCACCGGACCAGCGCGCAGTGGATAACCCATGGCCTTTGTGGCCCAAGATCTATCGCGTCGATTACGGGCAGGAAGAAGCGGCAGCGCGGTTCGGCACAGATCCGCGCCTGTTTTCTGTGCAGACTAGGCGCTTGCTGGGCGAAGGCCAGGTGCAAGGCATCGAGATCGCCGACATTCGCTTCGTGCCCCAGCCCGAACGGCGGCCGCCCAAGATCGAGGAACTGCCGGGCACCGGGCGGACGCTCCCCGCAGATCTTGTCTTGCTGGCAATGGGCTTTCTCGGCCCTGAGCCCGAGGGCATGCTGACCGAGCTGGGGGTGAAGCTCGACAACCGCGGCAACGTGGCAGTCGACGAAAACCAGCAGACCAGCATCCCCGGCGTGTTCGCCGCCGGGGACATGGTGCGCGGCCAGTCCCTGGTGGTGTGGGCCATCATGGAAGGGAGGCAGGCGGCTCGGGGCGTGGACCGCGCTCTCATGGGCGAGACGGTGTTGCTGTAGTCCCGGCTGGCTGCGAAGACGCGCACCATGGCGCGCGTCTTCGATCGGGAGAGCACCCGCTCAGCGGTGCCCGTGGTGCGATTCGCCGTGTTCCCTGTGCTGCTCCCTGTGCTCCTGGTGCTCGCTGTGGTTGCGATCGAAATGGCCGCGATCGTTGTGTTCCGCGTGTTCTCTCCGCTGGAACTGGGCCTCGCCATGGTGCCCTCGCATCTCCCGTCGCGGTTCGTTCATACGCGGACCCTCGGCCCTATAGTGCCTGTACCTGCCGGGAGGAATGTGCACCAAGCCCCGTGGGACCTCGCGCCGGTGAACCACGGCCCAACCGCCCCGGTGGTCTCGCGTGCGGTACCACGTCCGGCCCGCGCGGTGCCAGTACCAGCCGTCTACGAAGAAGACCTCCTGGTCGTATTCCGGCACAACCTGTACACCGGGGCTGACTTCGACCAGAGCGGGTGCGGTTTCGAATCGGATTGTCGGTACGCCGATCTGGACCTGTAGGTTCACTTGCGCTGCAGCGGTTCGGGGAAAGGCGACTGACAGCAGCAACGGGGTGATCGCCACACACGAGATGGCAAACTTGATTCGCATAGATGGTTTCTCCTTTTCAGACGCGCCTGCTGACCTGCAACATCGGCGCGAGACAAACGCGTGCAATTGTAGCCTATTCCCGCCGCAGCATTGTCAAGCGTTCTTAGGACTTCTTGAAGCGCATGGCTGTAGTCTTGCGCCTACTCTCCGTGAATGGTCACAATCACGGTTCGGCGGTTCCGCGGGCCGTCGAAGTCGCACAGGAAGATATTCTGCCAGGTCGAAAGGCCGAGTTTGCCGTCGCGGATCGGGATGACCTCGCTGGGGCCGACGATGCCGGCTTGAATGTGCGCCGAACCGTTGTCGTCTACTCTGTCGTGGCGCCACCGGCCCTGCGGGGCGATGCCTTCCAAGCAATCCAGCACGTCCAGGGTGATGTTCGGATCGTCGTTCTCTTGAATCATCAGCGCTGCCGTGGCCCCCTGAGCATACAGGGCACAGATGCCGTTGCTCACCGCCGAACGGCGGACTTCCTCGCGCACCCGCTCCGTGATGTCCACCAGCTCGCGCTTGCGCTGGGTGCTGACTTGCAGGGTGGCCAGAAACTGTTTCATGGGAGGCATTGGTATCCTATACGAAGGGCGCCCGCGCCGGCCCCCAAACCGGAGTACACTTTGGTGTCGTGACCGGCCACACGCGATATCGCAGGGCAGCACCGAAGCCCCAATGCCAATCCTCCCTTGGCCAAGCTAGAGGTGTCTCATGAACAGAACATGTCCTACTGCTTTTTCGAGCCGGGGTCGCTGGCTGGCAGTAGTGGCTGCTTTGTGCCTAAGCGCCTGTGGAGGGGCGAAGTCCAATGCGGGCACCAGCGGGCTCGATGCATCCACGTCTGGTTCCGGCGGACAGCTCGGTTCGGGCGGTGCCACTGCTAGTGGCGGCGTGGCGGGCACCAGCGCATCGACTGCGAATGGCGGTGCATCGGGTGGCAGCGCATCAAGCGCGAGTGGCGGTACAGCGGGCGGCAGCGCATCGAGCGCAAATGGCGGTGCAGCGGGCGGCAGTGTATCGAGCGCGAATGGCGGGGCAGCGGGCGGCAGTGTATCGAGCGCGAATGGCGGTGCACGTACCGGCGGTGCGACCGGCTCAGGCGGCGCCGGTGGCGCGGCTACCTCCGGCGCGCGCAGCGGCGGAACCTCGAGCGCGTCCGGCGGTGCGAGCAGCTCAGGCGGCGCCGGTGGCGCGGCTACCTCCGGCGCGCGCAGCGGCGGAACCTCGAGCGCGTCCGGCGGCGCGAGCAGCGCGGGCGGCGCCGGTGGCGCGGCTACTTCCGGCGGACGCGACGGCGGAACCACGAGTGCGTCCGGCGGTGCTGGCGGATCGACCTCGGTTTCGCCGGTCCTGGTTCCCGGGGCCTGGGGCGATCAGGGCGACGGCACTTTCAAGAACCCCATGCTTTGGTCGGACTACAACAACCTGGACGTCATCGTCGTGGGCAGCGACTTTTACATGATCGCGGCGTCGCATCACTTCATGGGAATGCCGGTCTTGCATTCCAAGGACGGGGTGAATTGGACTCTGCTGACCCGAATCTACCGTCGGCTGGATATTGATCCAAGGTACAACACCCCCGGACAGGCCTACCAGGACGGCACCTGGGCGCCGGCCATTCGCTACCACGAGGGCCGCTTCTGGGTCTACGTGACGACTCCCACCGAGGGACTGATCATGACGTCAACCGCGGACGCGGCCGGACCGTGGGATCCCTGGCTTGTCGTGAAGGCTGTTACTGGCTGGGAGGACCCGTGTCCGTTCTGGGACGATGTGAAGAACGCCGGTGGCGACGGTCCCAATGGGGGAAAGGCATATCTCATCAGAAGCCAGACCGGGGCTGGACCCCTCATTGTTCAGCAGATGAGCTGGGACGGAAAGCAATTGCTTGGCACCACGACGACCGTGGCAAACGGCCCGACCCTCGAAGGACCTAAGCTGGGCAAACGCAATGGCTACTACTACATCTTTGCGCCCGAGGGCGGAATCGACAACGGCTATCAGGTGGTATTGCGATCGTCCGCCATACTCGGCCCCTACACCAAGAAGACCATCCTCGAGCGTGGCAGCACCTCCACCAATGGTCCGCACCAGGGATCGTGGATCGATCTGCCCAGCGGGCAGTCGTGGTTCTACCACTTCCAGCAGAACGGCGGCTGGGGCCGCATCGGGCACCTCGAGCCGGCGCAGTGGGGCGCCGATGACTGGCCCACGGCAGGCGTCGACCTGGACGGCAACGGAATCGGCGAGCCGGTGGCGCAACCCAAGAAGCCCGACGTGGGCGCCACATTCCCCATCGCCGTTCCCGCCAGCTCCGACGAATTCGACGGCAGCACGCTTGGCGTGCAATGGTTGTGGAACCACAACCCTGACGACACCAACTGGTCGCTGACCGCGCGCCCCGGTTGGCTGCGTCTCTCGGCGCAGCCGCTCGCCAGCAAGAGTGGCACCAGCGCCGCATCAGGCAGCGTGCCCTTCGTCGAGGACAGCATCATCTTCGCGTACAACACGGTCGTCCAACACGCCATGGGCAAGGTGGCCTCCGCGGTGACCAAGCTGGACACCACCGGGATCGTCGATGGGCAGCGCGCGGGAATCACGCTGTTCGGGCAAACCTACGGCTGGATTGGCGTCGTGGGCACGGCTGGCAAGAGCGTCGTGCGCGCCAACATCGACGGCACGTACACAACCGGACCCACGCTCGCGGCCAGCACGGTGTACCTGAAGGCCAGCATGAGCGCGTCGTCGCAGATCTCGTTCGCGTATTCAACCGACGGCGTGACTTTCACGGCGCTGGGGGGAAGCGCAACCGTGGGCCGCACCTGGTTCGAGGGCATCAAGTTCGGCCTCTTCACCTACAACCTGAGCACGGCCGCCGCCGGCGGCGTGGCAGATTTCGACTACTTCCACTATACCCACGACGGCCCCCACCCGGCACCCTAAGCCTGAGGCCTGCGGTCGGCCGGCAGAGAAGGATTTTGCATCGGCTGCGCACGGCGCGACGCTCCACGCTCCACCGTGATCAGCTCGTCGCCGCTGCCGCGAGTGAGCGCGGGATTATTGATCTTACGGCTGAGATGGCGTACGCTGTGTGGCTGTTCGAGCACGTACTATCGTTCCCACCAAAGAACCCACTGGAGGCAGGTCATGAGCAATAAACGCAATCTTCGCATCGCCGTGCTGAGCTTTCTGTCATTGGTCGCCATCGTTCTGTTCAGCGCCTGCGGTAGCGGCGGCAGCAAAGCCCCCTCCAATGACGTGTGTTGCGATGACAACACTTTGACGATGTGCATTTGCTATCCCAACCAGGCTTGCTATTCGTATGAAACCCGCGTCTCGAGCTGCCCCCAGTACGGGTACAACTGCTTGGACACTGATGGCAGCAATTTCTGCACTAGCTGGGACCTGACCTGCGCCAACACGGCTTCGAATTCGACACCGGTTTCTTCCTGCCCCTAGGCTGAAGCGTGTCGCCAAAGGATGCGTGAAACCTCGACCGCCGCGCCTTTGATCTGGCGGCGGACGGCACGAGGGTGAGGGCCAAGGCGTCGCCTATGGACGCGCTGATCGCTGTCCTGACGGTGTTGACCGCGGCCCTTCAGCACTGGGCCTCAGTAGTAGTAGGCAAAGCGGAGGCGCAGCGAATACATGGAGGCATTGAGCTTGTTTGTATTCCCTGGACTGAGCAATTCCTGGTATCCGGTGGCTTGGGAGAAGACCAGCTTCACGACCGCGTTGTTGAAGCCGAGGGGGTAGGCAACGTAGTAGGCGATCTGATCGTGACGGTCGTACTCTTCCGCGTTGTTCGCCGTACTTGTGCATTGAATACCGCGGCATTCGTTCCTGAAGAACGCACCACCTACGATGAGCGAGCGGTTCACGGCGAACGAGAGAACGTCAATTTGCAGATAGCCGCCCCAGCTAAACGTCTTCTTGGGCGTGTCAATCTCGTCATTCAGATCAAGATAGTTATGTTCCTTGCCATACGCGAGGCTGAAGGCGATCTCGATCTGCTGCAAGGGGGTAACGGCCGCGCTACCGCCAGCCCCGTAATGTCTCCGCGAGTTGCACTTGGCGCATGGAGTTGAATCGGAGTAGACCGCCGGCTGGTCTCCCCACACGGCTTGATATTCTGCTCCGGCAAGCAGACTGAAGTATTTTAGCTTCATGCCGGCGGCAAGTCGGCCACCGAGGACGTTCTGGCTACCTTCCAGGTGGCCGTAGGATCCAACCAGTTCGATTCCTGACCATGAGGTCGGATACAGGTGAAACGCGGCCCGGCCTGCGGGCGTTATCGATGGGTCTCGCATGAAGATGTAGTCGACCTCGTAAAGGTGCGGGAAGAATCCATTCTGGTCGGTATAGTTCGTGCTGGTGCGTGCCCCAGTATCCTCAAGGGTGTATAGGTCGAAGCCAAGACCCTTGCGGAAGACACGCCAGGTGAGAAACCGACCTGCCATGAAGTCCCAGAGTCCCTGCTGGCCGACCTGGACATAGACGTCATCGGCATTGATTTGGTAGTGCTGGCCGTCATGGACTTCACGAGCCCAAGCCACGACCTGCCCAGTTTCGCGCAGGAAGAAGTCGTGGCCTAGATTCTGGGTGAGCATCGGACCGAGGACAAAGCGGCCGCGCGAATCCAAGACAGTGACCGGTCTATAGCTTGCCTGGTCCCACGAGTACTTGACATAGCCATCATCGAGTTCGAGGTTGCCGTGCCAGTCGAGGCCTGACGACACGTGCGGCGCTGGCGCCGCACCGTGCGTGGCCCAATTGGGACACCAGAAATCCCAGTCGAGCCCTGACCACACGGGCGGCGCCGGTGTGGTCACCATCCAGCCGGGAAGACCGGCCTCGAGGGGAGGTCCGGTTCTGGCGGCGGGCTTGGATACGGCGGCTGGCGCGTACGACCCCTCCGGGGGTGGCATGACATCGGCCGCGGGTGGCAGGACAGGGGCCGGGGGCGGCAAGACATCGGCTGGGGGCGGAGGGGCGCTCTCTATCGGGGGTGACGGGCTCGGCGGAGGTGTGGGAACCTCTGGCACAGGGGCGGCTTCGTCTGACGAGGGTGCCGCGGATGGCTCTTCGGTTTGGGCTGGGACAGCCTTCTTGCCCCGTTGAGGGCCGCGCTTTTTTGAACGTGCCGCGGATGGCGGTTCGCCCTGAGCCCGGACCGCGGAGGCAAAGAGTCCAGCCCCGGCAAACAGGCACACTGCAATGAACAACCGACCAGTCGATCTGTGCATGGAGGTATCCTCGTTCAGCGCCTTGGTGAACAGCGAGTCAGCCTCTTCTACTGGATGGTGAAGGTTGCTGACAAGAGCTTAGTCGGATCGGCGCTCAGCCCTACCAGCACCGTGTGCGCCACCGACTCGACCGTCCATTTGGAGTTGGTCATGTCCCAATAGGCCGTGTCGCTCGCGGGTATGGAGAGCTGGACGTTCTTGCTCTCGCCAGCAGCGAGGGTAACCCGGGTGAAGGTCTTGAGCTCTTTGACTGGCCGCTTGGGCGCCTTGCTGTTCGGATAGCCGATGTAGAGCTCAACGACTTCGTCGCCGGCCACCTTGCCGGTGTTGCTGACCGTGACCTGAACGTTCAGGGCGCCGGTCGCCGGGATCGTCGAGTTCGAGCAGAGCACCTGCAGATTGCTGTAACTGTAGGTTGTGTAGCTCATGCCATAGCCAAACCAGTAGCGAACCGGCTTGGCGTTCTTTTCGAACAGGCGATAGCCGTGGTAGTAGTCGATGGTGGCGCTGGCGGAGCCGCTGTTCTGAAACTGCGGGTAATCGGATTCATTCTGGCCGACGGTGAAGGGGAGCTTGCCCGAGAAATTGCTGTCGCCAAACAGCAGCGCTGCCAGGGCGGTTCCGCCCTCTTGTCCAGGGTAGAAGGTCTGGATGATGGCCTTGGCGCTGGCCATCCAGTCCTCGACGATGATGGCGCTGCCCACGTTGAGCAGCACGATGACGTTCGGGTTG
>Ga0182017_10000470_pt1 | contig 31846 bp, 27 predicted proteins | sample 712E3DmetaG_FD_120492 | JGI IMG/M metagenome (GOLD analysis project Ga0182017, IMG submission 120492) | Permafrost microbial communities from Stordalen Mire, Sweden - 712E3D metaG | ecosystem: Environmental > Terrestrial > Soil > Wetlands > Permafrost | place: Sweden: Stordalen | collected... | reverse complement strand
CTCGTGCGTGCCATCGTTCACCGTGACGGTCTCGCCTTCGGCGTGAAAGATCTCGCCGAGCCAAACCTTCGGCGTCCCCTCTTTCCTCGCGAACACTTCGAGGCCGTTCAAGTTGAAACCACGTCCGGCAAGTTCCGCGATCGTCGGTTCGATTTCCTGGTGCCGCTGGAACTCGACGGTTAGCACGAGCAAGCCACCACGACCCGGCAGGTGCTCGTGGCGCACGCGGAACGTTGTCCGGTGGAACTTGTGGAAGCCAGCGAGCCGATCGGGACGCGGGCGGCGCATGTGCCCAAACGCAGCGTCAAGAAGGTCGTCCTTCCGACGGATCCGATCCACGCCCCATCGCGTTCGCCGAAGCTCGAACTTCGGCAGCAGGTCGACAAGGCGATCTTCGATGAAGCGCGCGAGCGCGCGAAGGTTGTCCTTCACCGGCAGCGGGCCGAACGTGATCTCCTCGCATGGAGCGTTCGTCGTCGGAACGACGAGCACCTGCGGGTCCTCCGGCCTACCGCGACGCCGGTACGCAAGTAGGTCGGTTCGCTTCCGCAGAGTATGAAAGGCGTCGTCGCTTTCATACGGAATTAGCGCGCCGGTGAAGTCCTGGGCGGCGAAACGGATCTCGATCGCAGAGAAGAGAAGACGTGCGCTCATCGATGCTGCATCCCTACACGCGGCCAGTCTACCCCATGATCAGCGTCGTCGGTGACGTCTGAACAAGCTCGCGACCTCGGTCGGAGATCTTGTAGACGCCTCGGCGCAGACGTTCCGGGAGTGCTGCACGCTGAAAGTAGATCTGCGCCTAGTTGATTCGGTTTGTCGCTCGAAGCTGCGGGCTGTTGGGAAGACTCTCGGCGACTTGACCTCGCAAGGTGGCTTCGACAGGTGCAGTGACGACTTCGCGACGCGCCATCCCGTAGGAACCGGACGACGTTCCCGGCGCACCTAGACCGGGACCACGGGGATGGGAGGAGGACAGAAGAACCTTGATCCCCGATGAACGACCTTCTGGAACAGTTTTGGACCCTTGGAAAACGTCCCTGGGTCGGATTCCAAGATGCGGAGGGCGAGGGCATTCTTCCTCGACAAGAGTCTAACGTCGTTCAGGAAGGTGTCGGGGATTTCGCAAACGGCGCAGCGACCCTCTCGTGCTGGCGGCGGCACTGCCTTGTCTTCGGCGCCTACTCTCAGGGCCATTGGTCACATGGATTCCCCGTACACGAGATGCTGCTCACCTATTGCGCTTGGTTCCACGCCGTGACGTGAGCGTTCCAGACTAGAGATGCCTCGTTCAGCGTCGCCGTGTGCCACGCCTGATACTCATCAGCGGCCCGATCGTAGTAGAGGAGCCCCTCCTTGCGAACGAAGTCGCCGTGCAACTCAAACCAGGCAAGGATCTCGCGCCTGTCGGTTCTTTTCGGAAGCCGCACTTGAAAGGCGCCCACGTATCGATCCGACCGAGCATAGAGCGGCAACGCCGAGTCCTCGAAGCCAAAGTGGCTATAGCCGGACAGGTCCGCAGTTTGTTTCCATTGGCCCTCCACAGCTCGTGCGTCGACACCCTTCCTGAAACTGATAGTCATTACCGCGCCGGAAGCACGTCTTCCGCCCGCGTTCTTCATGCCGACGTAAATCGTCACGGGAGAGGAACTGCCGTCAGACGAAAGGTGTGGCACAACTTTGCCGAGAACTGCGCTCTTCGGAAAGAATATCGCTTGCACTTCCGGTGCAGCCGCGGAAGAAAAGCCTAGAATCTCAACGGCGCGCGGAATCCAAAGGACCGCGACAGCACCTATCATCAAGATCCGAGGCCTGGGGCCAAACGCGCGGATGACGGTCGGATGTGTACCAAAGACCCAGGTGAGGAGTCGATACCGAGCAGCGATTTCAATTGTCAGCCATGCCGCGAGAACGATACATGTACCCCACAGGGTCACTCGCCACGTGGCGATGGCAATGGAGTTGCTGATCGCGCCCAGGAATGCGCCAGCGCCAAGGAAGCCGAGGAGTAGCCATCTGGCCCAGGTCCAGGCGCGCTGGTGAGCAGGTTGGGATGTCATTCTTGATTCGCCTCACACTTATCCAGCTCGCCCAACGTTACCGCGTCCGTCGATCCGAAACGAGCGCGTCGATGACCAGTTTGTCCGCGAGAATCCGCTTCCGCCGTTCTCCATCAGAGCTTCGGCCCCTTTTTCGAGCGGACAAGAGCGATCTGAGGATCCACCAACCGCTGTACCTGATCGAGTCGGTGCTCGAAGTCTCATAGGGCTTGTAATGGCATTGGTTTGTAGCCCCTTCTGTCAACGATCTGATGCTAGGAAGCCGGCATCCGCTCAAGGGCAGCTGGGAAGGACGAGCGACGGCTCAACATCATCTTGGACATGTGTGTCGCCCCCTTTTGGGCGTGATTCCTTTGGCGCGGGCAGAAACCGAACCACCTCGGGTTGAAACAGGTGTGACCGGCGTAGCGGTAGTCCTTCGGGCGGGTAGGAATTGGCCGTGGTAGCTCAACGAGTGACCGACGTAGTGTAGCCCAAATGGCCTTCGAGCCGCGGGCGTCGAGGTGCACTCCACTATGTCCTTCGACGTGTTCACCAGGGTGGTCAGTCTCCCGCGAAGGGCTTTCATGGCGGAGGTGCGGCCCCGATCGAGGTCTTTCAGCGGCTGAAGCTCTACCGGCCCACTTCGCAACAGGGGGTACGCTTTGCACCAGCTCAGCGACGAGGAAGATGGGCTCGTGCCATGTTCCGATGGGTACCCAACGCCGATCGCGACCAAGTGCATCCGGACCTTGTGCTCGATCCTGTGCGTGGGCGGAATCTTGTGAGCGATCCCGCGCGCACGCTGGGCGCGCGCCGCGGTCTGCATGCTCCTGAGGACATCGTCCACGATCTTCCGTTGCTTGGCGATCTCGCGCCGAATCGACGCCTGCCGGATTCGCAGCGTACCGTCACGCTTGAACTGATAGCCGAGAAAGCCGACCCACGGAACGCCCAGCGCACGTCCTGTCGAGCGCCAACGATATGGCAGCTTGGACTTCTCCTCCCAGAAGCGCCTCATGTTTCGCCCCCAGTAGCGGCGGACGGTATGAGGCGGGTGGTGCGCCAAACCAAGCTTGCCAAGTTTACGCACATACGCGTCGAGGGCCGAACGGCAAGACTCCCGGTTCGTGCTGACCAGAAGAACGTCGTCGCAGTACCTTGCGTAGTGGGACCGTCCATTGCGGCGAAGCTTCTTCACGCAACGTTCGTCCGCGGCTGCCAAGATGGCATTCGCGAGCACGCCGGACAGTGGTGATCCCTGTGGGATGCCGCGCTTTCCCCGGTCGACAATCTTGTCCCCCACATCGGCCAAAGCTGCGTCCGGGTCGAACAGGATAGGCCTGTCCACGTGTTGCACTCGAAGTTGCTTGATCGCCTTCTTCCGCGCCGACGCGTAGTTGTAGCCAGTCAGGAATGAACGGAGGAACGCAATGGCTCGCTCGTCCAACGTTGTCCCCGTCTTCGCCGCCATGGCGCGAAGCCGAGCCCTCGCCACCTTGTGCGGAACCGAGTCGAAGAATCCCTGGATGTCGCATTCCGCGACCCAGAGATCGGTTCCCTTGGCGATCTGGCTGGCAAATACTCGGAAGCCGTCCACTGCGTCGTGGTGGGTCCTCGCTTCTCCATTCCGGACCGGTCTGAATGCAAAGCAACAATCGTCCAACGCGCCATCGATGGCCGCACCCAGGTAGGCGGCAAACCCGCTAGCAATCAAGCTGTCGCGCAGGGAGTAGGTCACCACGACTCTGTACGTCTGGCCGTTTCCCGGCCGTTCCTTCGGGATGGCAACGACGCGTCTGGCCTTGTGGACCTTCGACCTGTCCCACGAGAGCGCCTCGTGCCGGCAGTCGTCCAGAAAACGGCGAAGGCGTTTTGCCCAGGAATACGTGGCCTGCTTTCCTGAGACCACCCGAAGCACATGCCAGGCCAGCGTCTTGGCTACAGTTGCGGGGGGATCTGGGGATTCGCAGCGTGCTCGTCGCCGGGGGCGAGGCCAATGTCCACGTGGGGGCAGGAGTGTCTGCAGTTCATCTTGCTCGGAGTCGACCGTCCCGCCAGACGCGCGAGCCACGAACTGAACTCGACGGTTCTTCCTCGCAAGCGCGATCCGTTTCCGGCAGAGCAGCGCAACGAGACGACGATCCGAGAAGTAGTATTGCAGCTTACGCACGATATTAGTGGGCTCCCACAGCTAGGGTCTCATTTGTGCCCGCGGAAGGGGGATGCATCTCCTGACGAACGACCGGATAGGACACTGCGAGCAGCGCCTATCCCCCGCACCGGTCGTCACTGAATGTCAGGAAAAAACTGGGTCGCCTATTGTGGCACCCAGCCCAGCCCAGAGGGAGCCCGCCCCGCAGAATATGGGCAACGAAAATGGTGTCAACGCCTGAACATCAGAGCAGCTCGAACGCGTTCGAGCGCAGGCAACCGCGTGTTGCGCTGACGAGGCGCGAGCGCATCTCGTTCTCTGTCCCGAATCCACCCATCGATGCATCGCCCAAGTACCGACGCGCCCACCGACACTAGGCGTCCGGTATCGTGGTGAAGAATCGTCGCACCTCGGCGGCCTGCTGTGGCAAGCTGCGGGCGTCAGTTCTCGCGAGGAAGGAACACGATGCCCCGGAGAGATCAGCTCAAGAAGCCAGTGAGATCGCCAATGGGGAATTCGGACAAGGCCCATACCAAGGCGCGGATTGAGGCGTCAGCGCAACGCCCTCAAAGGAGTCGAGTTACCGCCTTGCAGCGAGATGACGCGGCCACGAAGGGGGCGCGCGTCCGGCGGCAGTTCGAGGAGAAGAACATCCAAATGTGGAAGGCCGCGCTTGGATCAGTCTTCGGGTCCAAGCTCCCGGCCACCCGGAAGTGGACTGGTGTTGACGAGATATGCGCGGTCCTCTCCCAGCTTGGCGCGCCCAGCCTGAACTGCACATACTTGCCGGAGGGCGGGTGGCTCGAACTCACGAAGGCGCGACGCTCGCATGAGGCAGGATGCATAGAACTCCTATTTGACCACGACGGCGTGTTCATTGTCCGTCCGCGCTCGCTCGCGTTCCAGGCGTACCCGCCACACTGGAGCATGTCCTATTTCCGCCTGGAACTCGACGCGCTCGAACCCACCAACATCTACCCTGGCTCGGCCGACCCACGCGAGGAGCTGATAGAGGTTGCCCCCGGAAAATACGAATCTCTGGATCGTTGGAACCACGACGTCCGTGAGCCAGGGTGGCGCCCCGTCACACGCCACTTGCGGGGGACTCTCGTGATGTTTGCAAAGGCGAGCCCCTACCACACCCACACTTTCAACGAGCACCGCAGCGATGCACTCCACGACCGCATGAGCGCAACGAAGTTCTCCCGTCACGTCTCGCAACTGATTCGCACGGCCGTGCAGGCCGGGGTCAGCGTGCCTTGAATGATAGCGCGAAAGCTCAGCGTTCCAGCCCGGAGGATGACGTGCTCGATCGCGTGAACCCGGTTGTCGCACTCTTGACTGGGGAGATTCAGCTGGATGCTTGGATTTTTGCAAGACTGACCCGGTACCCGTAGTTCGCCAGAACTCGCGCCCTGTTACGCAAGTTCAGCCGACTGAAGAAGGGCAGCGCCTCCGCGATGGGCTTCTTCGATCGGCTGACCACACAGAACATCACCTCGAACGTATCTGGTGCGGGCCGCTTCGTGGGCACAAGGTCTCTGTGTGAAGCGGGAAGCTTGGCTATCACCTTTTCCCGGAACGTCTTCTCCGCTACAAAGAGATTTCCGGACAACTCGCCCTGGGCAAACAGATGGCTGAGGGTACTGGAGCCGGAGTAGCGCTTCACATGGATCATCCGGCGGTCCTTGGTGAAGAGGTCACAGAACTCGATGGTGCTCTTCCCACCACCATACTCGATCATCTTGGCGTCCATGAGCGCGTAGTGCGCGGGATCGCCGGCGGCGATGCGTCTGTTGTAGTCGCCCTCGGTTCTGTCCCCAGCTTCGTAGGCGGGCAGTGGCTCATCAACCAGCGCAAGTCTGCCAATCGCGGCGTTCACGTCCGACACGAAGCTCTTCGCGACACGGTACCACCTGCCGGCTGACAGGAGATACATCTCACCACCCTCGTCGATTTCGCAGTAGACGCACTGGTAGACGGTCCAGGTTTCTCTGGGCATATCCGTCGAGGCGGAAAAGCAACGTACACGCTCGGTCCGCAGGCAGTCAGTCGTGAGCGCTGTCGGATCCCTGAGCGTGGCCAGGAAGTCCCTCGCGTGGAGGTCGAGGTGTAGGCCGTCCCCGGAGGTCCGTGAGTAACGGAAGCCTCCGACGTCAGTCCAGTCGAGGATTTCAGGCACGGCCAGCCACAAGCGGTCGAGGTTGCCCCTGCGAAGCCTGTCTACGAGCGCGTCGTCGAGCTTGGCTCGGCGTGCACTGTCCCGAACTTCGGCGATCTGGTCGATCCAAGGATAGAGAGTCTTGTATCCCTGGTCCTGATGCCGCTCGTAGTAGCGCCCCAGGAGCGCTGGTAGGTCACAGAGGTTGACCTGAACAACAGTATGCAAGGCGTCCATGCCGGTAAGGCGGGCTCCAAGTGTCGTGTCAGCAGGCGTGCCGGTGACCGCACGAAGGAGGTCCTGCTCGATGTCCATCCCGAATTCGCGGATGGAGCCCTCCCGGCTGGCCTGAGTCCGTGAGTGGCTGGAAATCGCGTCGAACGATGTGACGTCGATGCTACGGATGCGGTCGCCCGGGACGCTATTCAGCGTGACAATGAGGCCGAAGTTTTCCTCGTAGGTTCCGGGCATGATGAGATGACGGCCATACCCAAAGGTCAGGGCAAAGAAATGCCCGCCGTTCTCAATCAGCAAGACCCCGGACGGCGGACTCCCGAGGAGAACAGGCAGCTCAGGCGAAGTAGCGCCCCGGAAGAGAGAGACCCATCGCGGCGGGCGGGCGGGTGCCACACTCAAGTACAAATCACCGATGCTGCCGTTCTCACCGACAGAGAATTTCCGCAGCTTGCCGAGATCCTTGACCGCAGTCTCCGGCGTGTGTCCTGCCTTGAGGAGGTAGATCGTCAACGGACGGGAGGGGGCCTTGCCGGTCTTGGGCATTCCGCGATATGGGATCTTACGCCGCAGCGCATGTAGATGCAATTCGCTGCCAGTGCCTCCAGGGCGGGCGGGTCTTTGTGAGGAGGCGAGCTACGCTGCCGCGCATCCGAGGTGTGGTCCCCGTTCCAAGACGCCAGCTACTGTATACAGGTGCTTGCACTTCAATGCCAGCTACTGTATACAGTAGCTGGGGCCAATTGCAAGCACCCCAAAAGGAGGATCATCATGGCGCCATCATCTACAGCTCTTGTGTCATTCCGAATCGACGCTCCGGTTCTAGTGCTGCTTCGCGAACTTGCTGAGGCTCGGGGAGTCACCGACTCCGTGCTAGTCGAGCACCTCACCATAGAAGAGTCGAAGCGAGCCAAGTTGATCGACGATGACGACCCTCGGGCGGCGTTCAAGGAACTGTCGGAGGAGATAGTCCGGTATCTAGACAGCCGCAATGGTCGATTCGACGAACATGTCACCTTGGACGTGTTCAACGAGATCAAGAAGACGCGGCGGCTAGCCAGCCTCCACGCCAGCGCACTGAAGCCGCCATCCCGGCAGGTGACCGCCGAGCAACGGCGCCAGTTCGTCCATCAGCGCATCGGCCGCTTGGTGAAGGAGCACCTCGGCTGGGAATCGGGCGATGAGGTCACCCTCCCTCGTGGCTCCGAGGCCCTGATTCGCAGCTACACGAGGCTGCACAAGAAGTAGACGCCTCGCGGGGCCGTTCATCGAAGACACGCGCTGTCACGTCCGGTCTCGACCCTGAACTTGGTGTCGCCGCCACTCAGACGACCGCCAACCCTTCAGCCAGCCAGAGGCCGACTCTGGGGCCATGATCAGGTCAGGCAGGACTGAGGGGAGGACGTAGCTTGTAGTTGAAGATGAGACGGCTGCCCGCGAGTATACGCGTTACAATCATCCGGTGCGTGTCTCAGAATACTACAAACTCGGCCGGACACAGCCCGGACTCGATTTCGTAGACGTGGACATCGACGCAGACTTGCCGGTATTCACCGATCCGCGAGCCCTTCGCCTCCTGCCGTCGGACTGGGGCGCGGAATGTGTTTCGCTTCTTCAGAACTTCTTCGAGACGATTCTTTCGGCGATCCGCTCTGGCCGAGAACTGGATGCAAAGAGGCTTCTATCGATGCTCCGGGAGCCAAATGAGACGCGACTGGGGCTATCGAAGGGGCGGCCCCGTGGCAGAGCGCTCGGGCCGGTGTCGGCGGTTTCCGTGTGGGAATCACTCAGACGGAGCGACGCTGTCAAGAGTGGTCTTCTCCAAGATCTAGAGGACAGCATCCTCATGATCGAAGGCATTGGCGACGACATCATCTCCGACATCACCACGAACGTGATCCGCGCGCCACTAGTCACGTACACGCAGGAAATGTGCGCGTACTACGGGATTCCCTTGGAGGACGACGTGGATTCCGGACCGCTATGGGATCCCGGCCAGCATGACTGGCACTCCAGATACGTTGCGCTGCCGGTTCCGGCTAATCAGAAGCTCGTCCTGGTTCCCAAGGTCATTGTGCGCCGTCGGATGGACTACAATTTTGATGAGTACTTCAAGAACTACATTCTGGAATACCTCCGAGAGCGCGAACTGAGTGCGAACTCGGAGCTTGTTCGCACGCTGAAGGATGGCCGAAGGAGGGTGTTGACGAAGGATCTCGTCGCCAAGTATGGACGCGGCAAGGGCGTGGTAGTCCGCGAGACCCTCCAGAAGCCTGAACTGCTCGACGGTTACCGCGGAATGAAACTCAGGAGCTTTGGTCGCCCCTTGACGCAAGAGGCACTTGCTGACGAGGAGAACGCAGCGCGGCCGGATTGGAACGCCCTCCTTCAGGATGTGCTTCGGATTGCAACGGGGCCTGATGCGTCCGGTGACTATGAGAAGAAGGTCGAAGCATTCTTGACGGCCATCTTCTATCCATCGCTGACAAATCCTCAGCCCCAGGCTCGGATACACGACGGCCGGAAGCGGATCGACATCACCTACACCAACAGCGCTACCCGCGGCTTCTTTCACTGGGTTGGGCAACACTACCCTGCCGCGCACGTTTTTGTGGAGTGCAAAAACTACGGAGGAGAGGTGGGGAACCCCGAGCTAGACCAGATCTCCGGCCGATTTTCGCCGAGTCGCGGTCAAGTTGGCCTGTTGGTGTGTCGCGCGTTCGAGGACAAGGAGCGGTTTCTGAAGAGCTGCAGGGACACGGCAAACGACCACCGCGGCTACGTCATCGCTCTGGATGACTCAGATTTGTCGCATCTCGCAGCCCACAGGGAAAGTGGAGGACACCTGTACGAGTTCGACCTCTTGAAACAGAGTTTTCAAGCGCTGGTTGGCTTCGCGTGATCCTCAGAACAGCGAGAAACACACCATGGCACCCGCTAGACGAAAAAGATTGGCAGAGCTAGCTACTGCGCACCACGAAGCTGGACACGCTGTAGCAGCCTGGATGCTCACGGGCCTCAAGGCGGTGCGAGAAATCAGTATTGAGCCTGGCGAGGGCAATCTTGGTTTCTTCCGAAGTGAGTCGCTGCTAAAGGGGCGAGACCCCGAGGTTGAGCTGACTGGGGCCACCCGAGATCGCCTTGAGGACCAGATCATTGTCAGCCTTTCCGGGAGGGTCGCCCAAAAAAGGTTCAATCGGCACAGCGTGCGCGACTACCACAGCCGTAGTGATCGTCAGAAAGTAATTCACCTGGCGAGCTATGTGGGTGGAGAGGGACAGCTCTTGGAAACGTACCTACGCTGGATGGATCTTCGCACTGAGGGCGTCGTAGTCCGCTTCTGGCCGGTGGTCAAAGACCTAGCCAAGACGCTGGTAACCCGCCGCCACATGACCGGCAAAGAATTGCGGCAGTGGTTTCTCGATTGGGATCTCACGAAGTTGCGTCCCTGAAGCAAGGAAGGGCAAGCGCTGCAAGCGCGTCCATCGGCCCGGACTTCCGTCCACAGTCCAGTCCACAGTTTCATGTGTCAGGACGAAACACCGTGAAACGCCTGGACACATGTAAGTGGTTGTTAGGTTAGGAATTCCCTCGGGAATTGTTCTCTTGCCAAGGTGGGCGTCGAGGGTCGGGCACGGGCCAGGTCCAAGGCATGTCCTTAGCGCCTTTCCGGCGAGGAACTGTAGCACCTGGGCTCCTCCTGGCCGTTCCGGGTCCCGCAGTGATTGGCGCGGCGCGGGATGATCTTTGCCATTGACTCAGCCAGACAGCAAGGCAAGAGTCCGTCGCAGGAGGGGACCCATGGTCGCTCAGAAAACCCCACGGATGGAGATAGTCCTGCACCGAGATGAGGAAGGAGGGTTCTCAAGCGCGGAGACCCGCGACAAACTTACCGCGAGAGCGACCGAATCCTTCGCGACGCTCGGGGTGGCCCTCGGGGACGCCGGAAAGCAATTCTGGTCGGCATTGTCGGATTCGGGAGTTCGCCTTCCAAGTGAAGTCGAGCTGTCTCTGAGCGTGGCACTGGAAGTCGGGGGCCAATGGCTGGTGGTTTCTGGAAAGTCGTCGGCTTCTGTAGCGGTCAAGTTGAAATGGTCCGGTGCGCCGTCAAGCGGAAGCGCTGCCAAGTAGCGGAGGAAAGCCTATATGTGCAATATCGTTCCCGGAGAAGCGGTCGCCGTGGGGCCATCGCGCACAATCCAGCGTCTGTCAGAGCTTCAGCTGCCAGGTAATCTGGAAATCCACCCACTCGCCTATCCCGGACAACACGAAACACCAGAGGAAGACCCCTTCCGCAATGTGTGGATCGCTCACGCAACCGAGCTGCCGATTGGCGAGGAAATTCGAGCGGTGTCTCATCTCGCAGCTGCACTAGGTGGCGCAGTTTTCGCGGGCGAGGCTGTCGCCGATGTGAACACCTATCTCCCGTTCGCCACTGTGCCCACCGCCAAGCGCCGAGACTTGGAGATGAGCCCACCCGCCCAATCATGGGCGGACAATGTTCGAGGACTTGTCGAGAGGATATTGGAGTCGAAGGAGGTAAACTCTCTACTCCTGCCGAGGCGCACTCCGATCGCGTTGGTGGACAGCGGGGTTGATCCTGAGGCACTGCTGTCCGGGCGCAGAATTGACCAGTTCGACTACTCTGAGGACGAGACCGTCCGGAAGGTCGCCAGAGGACGATCTGTTGACACTTGTGGCCACGGCACGCGAGTAGCCCGGGTGCTGGACGCATGCCTGCCAAAGAAGGTTGACCTGGTGTCGGCGAAACTTGGCAACGCCAACGCTGATGTCACAGCTCTGCGAGTCGCACGAACTTACGCCGATGTTGTATCCAGAACCAGCCCAGCCGTCGTGAATCTCAGCCTCGCCCCGGTGGATGACTCGCTTGTTTGTCCTGGCTGCGGCGAGACGTGTCCAATCCCGCCAATTTGCTCACAGGTCCTTCCATTTGTCTTCCGTCTGGCGGGCGCGACGACGATTACTGTTATGGCCGCTGGCAATTCTGGCCAACGCGGCAATTCTCGTTTTGTCTCCGTTGACACACGTACACTTGTACTTGCCTCGGCATTAGACTCCACCGGGAAACGAGCGTCATACAGCAGCGCAGTCGGTGACGGCGTGATTACCGCCCATGCATTTGGCGGCGACAACAAGGATGTGCCTGACGGGGTCACCATGTTTAAGAATCAACCTGAGGCTTACGGAACATCGTTTGCGGCTCCATTTGTCAGCGCGGCGATCTACCCAGTCGTTCTAGCCAAGCGATTGAAGGGCGAATCCATCGCAGCAGATACCGTATTCGGTCCCAACCATCATCGGTCCGGAAGGGGCTGGCTTCCCGACTGGTTCCATGATCGCGAATACTTGGGGGTAGTGGCTCGTCCTTCCCGTTGGTGGTAGCGAAGGGTAAGCGGGGCAGGGCGACACCAGACGGCCCATTCTGGTGTCGAAAAATGCCCCCAGATCCCCCACCAAATCCCCCACTTGTGCGTGGCGGAGCGTGGCGCTCCCTGACCCTTGGTGACGGTAAGTGCCCGCCACGACACAAGTTCTCGACGGAGAAATTGGGCTTTCACGTTCTTAGGATCTGGTATCGAAAGATATGGGGGTTCGAGTCCCCCTCCCCGCACTGCAAGACCTGGATGAAAGTCTCCAAAGACGGCGGGATCCACATTACGCTCGCTCCAGTTCAGGACGACCCCGGCAGCATTGCGGTAGATACCACGAGCGTCTATTTACACCTTCCGTGTGACCGACGTGAACGGCGCCACCCTGCAGGACTCGGGCGTGGTGCTGGTCCCTGACGGTGACTGCGTGGGGACCAACCAGTTTCCCGCCTGTCCCTAGACTGCGCTCTGCAAGTTCCCTTTGGTCCACATCCTCTGGTACTCTCGCCCGATGCTTCGTGAAGCTGCAATAGTCTGGCTCGCCGCGGTTCGCAACATGATGCGCTCTCGCGCTCTCCTGGTTCTCTCGCTGTGCCTCCTCGGATGCGGAGGTCGGGCCAGTCATTTTGCCAGGTCGGCGCGCGCGTCGGTGGATGCGGGCGGAGCAAGAATCGCGTTCGAAACCGAGCTGCACGATTTCGGCACGGTGATTGAGGGCGACAAGCTCAGGTACGTCTTCGTGGTGAAGAACCCGGGCAATGCACCGCTGCTCATCAACGGTGCTCATGCGTCGTGCGGGTGCACGGTGGCCGCGCTGAAGAGCAACTCGATTGCACCGGGGGGAACCGGCGAGGTCGAAGCCTCCTTCGACACCCACAACCGGGTCGGGCCCAGCCGCACCACGATTACTATCGAATCGAATGCCGTGGGCCAGGCCCACACCACGGTCACGCTAACCGCCAACGTGGAACGACTGCTAGCCCTTGAGCAGAGCTATGTGCGCGTGGCGACCGAGTATGGAGTTCCACACGTAGAGAAGGTGTGGCTGACCGGCAAGCTGGTGGGTGAGGCCACCCCGAGAGTTATCAAGTTGGAGAGCCAAGCGCGAGCTGATATGCCAGTGGCCGCGGACAAGGACCCCATCCTCAATGTACTGAGCGTGCGCCCCATCGAGGAGCAGGCGGGTGGCACGGTCAAGAAAGGGCTGGAGCTCAAGCTCAAGGGCGACAGGGTTTCCGCCGGATCTGGCAAGGTAACCGTCGCCACCGGCCTGCCCAAGCCAGAGCAACTTGAGTTGCACCTAACCTGGGGCGTGTCGAGCACGCTTCAGGTAGAGCCGGACCACTTGAGCTTCGGTGCCGGGCCGGGCGAGGGCCGAGAGCGGGTGCTGCGGGTTTCGAGCAAGAAGCCGAATTTCAGAGTGTTGCGGGTTCGTGTACTCGAAGGCCCGTTTGTGGCCGCAGTCGAAAAGCCGGAAGCGAACGCAATATTCAAAGTGAGGGTGACCTGGAACGGGCCCCCGCCCGGCAAGCACGCCGAACCGGGCATCGGCAAGCTGCAACTCATCAGCAACGACCCAGCCGAGCCGAAGAAGGTAGTAGAGCTGAAGACTCCCGGTGTGGCAGGTCCTCCGTCACCTCCGCCTCCATCAGCGCCGCGGTGACCACGACCGGGATTCTACAGGCAGGTGTAGGTTCCCAAGCCGCAAATGCAGGCAGCCGCCACTCCACCAATGCAGATGGAAAGCGGTGACCTGCAGCTCACTCCGTTCGCTGCCCCGGGCGGACAAGGCGAGGCCGGGGCCGTACTCGCCGGACAGAGATAGGTTCCGGAGAGACAAGCACAGACGCCACCCAGGCTGGAAAGAACGCAAATCGGCACACCGGCGGAACAAGGCGCGCCCAGCCGAACCTCAGGCCCGCAGATGAGCTGGCCAACACCGCCATCCCCCAGCAGGGCTGCAATCCCACCGTCCGGGAGCGGAAACCCAAAGCCGCCTCCGCCGGTCGCGCCGCCAGCGCCGCCGTCGGTTCGGGAAGACACCGTCAAGCCATCGCGGCCGCACGAAGCCACGACAAGGATCGCCCCGAAGAATACTTGCGCGAGAGATTTCTTCCGCATGTCGATCTTGACCAACTGCAGGGCCAAAGCCACGAACCAGAATAGTCTGGGGTTGGGCGCACGCAAGTGCAACTGTGGCTGCCAGGAAAACTCTTAACGCTCGACTGCAGGGCCTATCCCGATGTCGCGGCGCCCTCACGCGCAGGCACGCCCTGGCATCATGGCGATCGGAAGAGAAGCGCGCGGTATTCCCTGCGGATGCACACGTTGTTCTCGAAAAGCAGGTAGTGCAGGGCCAAGGCGTCGAGGCTCCCAGGCGCGATGGCGCAGGTCTCGCTGATTTCGACAAGCAAGGCGTCGGTGCTGTCCCAGCGCCGGTAGAGGATCTCGGCCACCCGATAGGGCGTAAGCGAATGGAATCCGTCGCGATCGGCGGGGATGCGCAGGAAGCGCAACACGCGGCGGAAGGCGCGCGCATGCGGGCGCAAGAGCTGGATGGCCACGGCTTGCGCCACGTAGTTCATGGCTTCGCGCTCGTCGCCGGGAGAAAGCAGGCGGGAAACCGCGCTCGCATCCGGTTTGCGCCACACTTGCTGCAGGATGCGCTGGATACGCGCGCCGAGCTGCGCGTATCCGGCCGCGTCCAGACGCAGCGATTTCACGCCGCCCGCTTTCTTCGCCTCGCGCATGCGGGCGAGCAGCGCCGCCGGACCGAGGCTCTTGCCAAGGAATCCCGGCCAGTCGCGCTGGCGCTCGTGTTCGGTGGAAAGGAAAGTCGAAGCGACATAGGCCAAGAACTCGCGCAACGCCCTTTCGCTGCCCAGGTGACGAACCAGGGCTGGCGGATAGTGGTACGTGGGTCCCACAACGTCGAGCCGGGTCTTGCCCGCGCGGCCTAGCGTGGTCATGCTGCGGGCATCGCCGCAGGTGAGCACGCCGTCAATCTCGAAGACGCGAGTGGCGGCGCCCAGGGAGGCAATCTCGTGGCGGTCCGCCAGCCGGTGCCGATCAACCGTGCGCAAGGTGGTGGCGATGGTGCGCGCGTCGGAGAAGGCGTTGCCCAAGAAGAGGTAGAAGGTTTGCCGATCGCGCGGCGGAACCGGCTGGGAGTCGGCCCAATCGAGAAAGCGCCGGTAGTAGGCCAGGGCAGCGGCCGATCGGAAGGGGACGCGGCAGCGGGTCAGGTTCCGGTCGTCGAAGGAGGGGAAGTCATTCCAGCCTGGCTCGAAGCCGGCGGCGATCATGCGCCGTGTGTCCGCGGAGGACATGCGCGGGATGTTGTACGAGCGCCAGCGTGTGCGGCGAGCGGGCTCACGTCCGCGGTTGCGGGCCGCCATGCGACGGGTGAGAGCGCGGGACTGGGCCGGATCGATATTGATCTCAGAGCACACGAACCACACGTAGCGGACACCGTTGCGCTCGAGAAGGTCAAGATCCTGCTGGACCGCTGCCCAGGGTCGGTAGCGGACCTTGCGGCCCTTGACCGCGGGCTCGTTGCAGAAATAGCAACGGAAGGGACAGCCGCGCGCGATCTCCACCGGCGCATGGACGAGCGCGCCGTCGAGGAGCGGCCGTTCGCCGTAAAAGCGAACCAGCTCGTCAATCAAGGTTTCGTCGTACTCACCCTCGGGCGAGGGGGGAAAGAACACGCGCGGGTTGGCGCGAAAGCGCCGGCCCTGGCGAAAGACCAGGTTGGGCACCTGCTCGAGGCGCCGGCCCGCAAGGACGTCCTCCCACCGCTGGAAGAAGCCGTCGGGCTCGCCCTGCACGCCAAAATCCACGCCCAAGCGCTGCGCCGTCCGCAAAGCCTGGGCGCTGAATCCGAATCCACCAGCGACCACGGGCAGCTCGGTGAGCGCGCGGATGTGGTGCACGAGCAAGGCGGTGTCGTCCACCGGCAGGAAGTACTTGGCGGGATCGCCTTCAGGCGGGGGTAGGTAATCCGAGGCCACCACGGTGTCGGCCTGGCGCAGGTGCAGGCCGATCATGCGCGGACGGTGGCGCGCGATGAGGTCGGCCAGCAGCATCGGCCAGCGCGGTTTGGGCAAGCCGACAAAGTCGAAGCGCGCGACCCGCAAGCCAAAGCGGCGCGCCAGCGCCGTCACCTGCACAAAGGCGTAGGGGAAGATGGGAGTCGCTGGCAGATTGGAGGCGTTGAGGAGCAGGAGATCCGAGGGTTCAACCGGCGGCATAGGCAGGCGATTCTAGCCGAATTGTTCACCGGCAGCGTCGTCGGCTGCCTGAGAATTGAGGTCCTACCTGATGATCGCAAATGGTTCGGACTTAGCCGCATTTTATGTTGTTGCGCTACATCTAGCCGGGCTTTCGCCAGTTCCGGCGATGGAAGTCGCGGTCGGGCGGCACCTGGCGCTTGACAGGCCAGACCCTCGTGGCATCGTCTGCCGCGTGGCTTTCCGACTTGCCAGCAGAAGGGCAAGGAACACACGGCACGAGCGTGATGCCTCCCGAATGCCGGGTGCGACCGCGACTTGGCGCCGGAGCTGAGCCGTGGCTCATGCTATCTCTTCGCTCATTTTCTGCGCAACTTCCTCAACCTCCAGCCGAGAACCTCAGACATGAGAAACCGACACGTCGTATGTTCGGGGGTGCTGGCACTCCTCGTTCCAGCGACATCGGGACTTTCCTGTGTGGTGCGAGATTGGAGCGTGTGCTCGCCCCAGGATGAATGCCAGAAAGGGTACACGTGTACCGCTGATTGGAAGTGCGTACGGGACATCGACGGCGGTACCGATGGCCTTGTGGCCGTTGACAGCAACAGCACGGTTGACGCGGTCGCGGGCAAGGACGCGCTGGCTGGGACCGACGCGTCCTTGGGGCCTGCCATCGGCCGGGATGCGTCCGAGTCGGATTCCGTGGCGGTGTCCGTTTCGCACGACGCACCAGTGAGCACCACCCCTGGTCTGGATGGCCTCGAGCTGGACCAAGCGCCGGTGTTCGTTCCGCCGGATGCGCCGCTGGACTCGCGCCCTGACGCGCCGACAGACGCGTTACCTGACGCGCCGGCAGACGCTGCACCTGATGCGCCACTGGCTGTGGTCTCGGACGCGCCCGCCGCGAACGACCCTCCGGACGCACCAGCCCCTGAAGTGCCCCCTATTGGGCTCACGGTGGACGCTGCCGGCACTTGCAGCACCGACAAGGACTGTTCGCCGCAGAAACCGCTCTGTTTGGCCAACCGATGCACAAAATGCTCCAACGACAACGACTGCACAGGCCGGTCAGACACCCCCGCCTGCGCCGCCGCCAGCGGCCTATGCGTCGCCTGCACGGCGAACAGGTATTGCACCGGCGCGGCCTCGACATGCGACACGACCACCAACCAGTGCGTCGGATGTGTCAAGCGCAGCGACTGCACCGGCACGTGCCAGGCATGCACGGACAGCGTCTGCACGGTGGTCAAGAGCCAGGATGATACCGGGTTCTGCGCTGGCACCTGCGATGCCACTGGCAAGTGCAAGGCCAAGAAGGGCCAGACCTGCCAGTCCGTTGCCGGAGGATGTGTCAGCGGGACGAGTTGTTCTCCGGACGGCGTCTGCTGCGACAAGGCCTGCGCGGGTTCCTGCGAGGCCTGTGACATCACGACAGCGCTCGGAACCTGTACGACTCTGGGTGCCAACGTCACCCCTCATACCGGTCACACGGCCTGCACAGGAACGGGTACCTGCGGCGGCAAGTGCGATGGCACGAGTACGGCTTGCGCCTACTCGACCGCAGCCTGCGGCACCCCGTCCTGCACCAACGGCAGCTACCAAGCAGCCGGGACTTGCAACGCCGGTGTTTGCAAACTGCCTGCCGCGAAGTCTTGCCAATACGATTGTGCATCCGCAACGGGAGGCTGCGCGTGCCCACCCGGACTCACCGGACCAAACTGCGATCTCAACCGCTTTGCCGTGCTCACGCCGAGCACAGTTACGACCGACTCATATGCGTTCGCCACCAACGCCGACGGCACGGTCGTCACCGGCAGCCAGGCGGGTGCGGCATTTATCTGGACACTGACGACGGGATCATTGCCATTGGTTCTCTCCCCTTCGATCGCATCGAGCGTCGGCAACGGCATCAACGCGGACGGTGCCGTGATTGTCGGGCAACTTGTCTCGTCGATAGAGGGCTTGCCGCAGCAAGCTTTCCGATGGACAAAGGCCACTGGCATGGTGCCACTGGCGTCCTCTGGTACGGCCAAAGAGTCCGCCCAGAGTGTGACAGCCGACGGATCCACAATTGTTGGCTACACGGATCGCTTCGCGTCGGGCTCTGGCCCATTCCGCTGGACAAGCGCCACTGGGATGGCACCAATGGCAGCCGCGACAGGCGCAACAGCCAGCGAGGCTGACCATATCAGCAGAGACGGCTCCACCGTGATCGGCTTCGGCACGGATTCAACTGACTACGTGGGGATCGTGTGGTCTGGCACTGCCGCGGGTCAGGTCTTGAGTTTTCCGGTGGGCTTCTTGTCGACCAACCTGATCGCGGTCACCTCAGATGGCAGCGCCATCTTCGGGATCTTCGGTGCATTTGCGGGCCCCGGTACCCCTTTCAAGTGGACCCAGGCAACCGGGTCCGTCATCCTCTCGCAGAGCGTTCTGGGGGTCTGGGGTCTCGCGGACGCGAGCAGTGACGGAAGTGTCCTGCTTGGCGAGGGCGACTCCATCCAGGGTGCCTTCGTCTGGGAACTTCCGAGCGGTCAACCGCGTTTGCTCAGTGATATCCTGGTCGCCGAAGGAGTCGACCTCAACGGACTCACGTTGAATCCACGGGCTATTTCCGACGATGGCAACGTGGTAGTCGGGAGCGCAACTCTAGCCGCGACGGGTACCGTCGCAGCCCACAACGTCGCCTTCATGGCTCGCTGGCGCTAGTGCACTGACGCTGCCCTAGCCGCAGGGCCGGCAAGGAGCCAAGCACATTCATTGGCTGAAAGCCATGCAACGGGTTGGGGAGATTGTCTTGGCCTCCTGCAGGCTCAGAAGTAGCTCGTTCACAACAACAGCGGCCGTATGCCACCTCGGCCGAGTACGGCATTCCCGTGAGGTCAGTCGAGTGGGGCAAAGGCTCGGAAGGTTGCCGTCGGCCCTGCGGCCCAGCTTGTCAGAAGTAGCCCTTCGCGATAATGGCCGCCGACATCGTGCTTCCCATTGGCTGCGACCCCGTCAGCGTCGGATGGACACCGTCAGAGGTGTACGTGGAGCCGGGAAAGTAGCCATTGTTGTAGAGCGTTTCCAAATCCACCGCAATAACGGGTGATGCTGCCGTACTGTGGGACGTGGCCCAAGCTGGGATTAGCGAATCTACTGTTACTTCGAAGTTGCACGGTTTGGAGGAAGAGCAACCATTCATGGAGGGGTTGACCGGGATGATCTGAGCCACGAACATGATCGCACTTGGGTTGACTGCTCGCAATTGTGAAAGCACGGTTGTGTAGGCATCAATGACTTTCGTGGCCGTAGCCCGGTCGCCGTTGCCCCAAACGTCATTGGTGGCAAAGTGCATGACAACAATGTCAGGCGGGTTGGCCTTGAACCAGCTCGCCACGTCGCCATTGTTCGTCTCGGTGACTACCAGCTTTCCACTATGCCCCTCGGTCAGAAAACCACCGGCGGGGCTTGTGACGCCGCAGCCTTGATTGTTGATAACACTGCCTATGAATGAGAAATGCGAGTGACCGGCACTCTTGAGATCTTGATACAGGAGTTGTGGGTAGCAGGTAGTCGCCGTAATCGAATCACCAAGGAGCATAATCTTCCAAACGCCCGTGTGCGTGCTTCCGCCCCCACCCGTTGCCCCACCCGTGCCCGTTGCCCCGCCCGTGCCCGTGGCTCCGCCGGTACCCGTGGCTCCGCCGGTCGAATTCCCTCGATCCGCGGCGACATCACGTGGGGCCGCATCGGCCCCGGCATCGCGACCGCCGGTGCCTCCCTGGCCAGTCGTTCCCCCTTGCGTTGTCGACCCGCCCTGGGTTGTCGACCCGCCCTGGGTTGTCGACCCGCCCTGGGTTGTCGACCCGCCCTGGGCTGTCGACCCGCCCTGGGTTGTCGACCCGCCCTGGGTTGTCGACCCGCCCTGGGCTGTCGACCCACCCTTTGCAGTCGACCCACCTTGGGTTGTCGCCCCACCTTGGGTTGTCGACCCGCCTTGGGTCGTCGACCCACCCTTTGCAGTCGACCCGCCTTGGGTCGTCGACCCACCCTGCGTTGTGGTCCCACCTGCGGCCCCACCCGTGGTCACGAGCCCGCCAGTCCCTATCGAGCCCCCTGTGACAACCGCGCCGCCGCTGCTGGCAACGCCGCCAGTACTGGACCGGCCCCCGGTGGCTTGCAGCCCACCAGTCGACAGCGACGGGGTTTCTGTGCCGCTGGTGCAGGCTGAGCATAGCGCCCCAGCAACGAGGGCTGCGCCGAGCAAGAGGTATCGAGAGGGGTTCAAGAGTCGTGGCCGTGTGATGGACATTTGGCTCCTCATACCTAACAAAGAACAAGGGCGGTCATCCGGGAAAACCTTTCAAGAAAAGAGCGGGCTCGGACCCGCGAGAGCGCGAGCGTCGGCTTCAACCGTCGCCGCGATGCCCTCTCTGTTTCAGAACTCCGATACTGCGCTCGTTGAGGCCCATTTGTACCTGCAGCAAGTTGGCATAGAGGCCACGCCGGTCAATCAGCTCATCGTGGGTACCCGATTCGGCAATGTTCCCCTTGTCAAACACCAGGATACGATCCGCCCTGAAGATGGTGCTCAGTCGGTGCGCAATCACGATGGTGGTTTGGCCCCCGAGCAGCCCGTCGATCCCCTCTTGTACCTCACGCTCCGACTCGGCATCCAGTCCAACGGGACTGCGAAGCCAGTTAACGCAGGTGCATTTCTTCGGCGTTTTGCATTTGCAGCAGACAGAATTGCAGAAGGTCCTGTCTCGAAGCTGCCCTAGCTTTGTCAAAAGGACAGTTGGCGGGATTCGACTAGCCTCTAGTGCGATGCATTACGCGAGGTTCGTCCTCGCAGTTTTCGACTGGCCACCTTCGAGGGTGGCTGCAACTGCCCACCATGAGAGGAGTTTCATGAAGTACCTTTCTGCCGGCGAGGCGTCGCGCGAAGGAGGCTGTCCATGACTGCTGCCAGCAAGCGCGTCGCAATTGCTCTGCTTCCGGTGGTCTCGGTCGCGTGGTGTCTGGGCAGCAGTGTCGACGCTCTTGCCCAGACCATCACGATCGACGGCGCGGGCGCTGGGCGCACTTATGACGGAATCGGCGCCGTGACCGGCGGCGGTGCAACCTCCCCCCTGCTCAGGGACTACGTCGAGCCCCAGCGCACGCAGATTCTCGACTACCTTTTCAAGCCGAATTACGGGGCAGCCTTGCAGGAACTGTATGTCGAAATACCTGGTGATGGGAATTCGACCCAGGGCTCGGAGCTGAGCCACATGCATTCGAAGACGGATGAGAACTACGACCGTGGCTACGAGTGGTGGCTGATGGAAGAGGCAAGGAAACGGAACCCGCTCGTCGTGCTGGATTCCGCGGCCTGGTCGGCCCCGGCGTGGGTCGGCAATGGCAACTTCTGGTCGCAAGACACGGCTGACTACTTGTCCAAGTGGATCATGGGCGCGAAGTCCGCCCATGGCCTCGACATCAACTACATTGGGTGCCGGAACGAAAAGGGCGACAACACGAGCTGGCTGAAGACCATATTCCGCCCCACCCTGGACAAGAACGGCCTCACCAGCGTCGGCATCCACGCCTTTGACAACTGGGGAAGCACGAGCTGGAACTGGGCCACCGGGATGAACACCGACGCTACCTTGAAGGCTGCGGTATATGCCATCGGTAGCCACACCACGGCGTCATATGGCTCGACCAACGGAACCCCGCCACCCGCGAACGTCATCGCCATCGGCAAGCCAATCTGGGACACCGAAGAGCACGTGTACGAGCACGGGTTTCAGTGCGCAATCGACATCGTCAGCGCGTTCAATTTCAACTACGTCAATAGCAAGATCACGAAGACCATATATTGGTATCTCATCACCGCGTACTATTCGAACGAGCCGTTCTACGATGTGACCATGGGGGTTGCGAGCTCTCCCTGGAGCGGCAATTATACGATCAATCCTGCGCTGTGGGGCTATGCCCACGTGGGTCAGTTCACCAAGGTGGGCTGGAAATATCTGGACGCCGCGTGCGGAAACTTTTCGGGTGGTGGAAACTACGTCACCATGGTGGCTCCTGGTGGTGGCGACTACACGGTCATCGCGCAGACGTCAGGTGCCACGGCGACAAAGAATGTCACGTTCAACGTCACGGGCGGCCTTTCGACCGGGACGGTTTCGGTTTGGCGTAGCAATTCGACTGCGCAGTTCCAGAAGCAGGCGGACGTCACCCCGGTCAACGGGTCGTTCACCGTGGCCCTCGATGCGAATTCGATCTACACGATCAGCACGACAACTGGCCAGCAGAAGGGCGCGGCGACAGCACCGGCGGCGGCGACCTTCCCGATGCCCTACTACGAGACGTACGATCACTACGCTGACTTCAAGACGGTCGGCTACCGGCCGTACTACCACAACGACATCGCGGGTGGGTTCGAACTCTTCAAGCGTGCGGATGGAACTGGAAACTGTCTGCGACAGGTGGTGAGTCAGCCGGCGCAGAGTTGGGCTCCCGAAACTAATCCGTACACCATCGTGGGCAATACCGCCTGGACGGACTATGAGGTCAGCGCCGACGTCTCGATAGAGACCACTTCGGGCTGGGCGTCGCTGTTGGGGAGAATCAGCTCGACGGGAACCGGCTACGGCACCAATCCAAACGCGTACTATATGACGCTGAGTCCTAGTGGCGCCTGCAGCTTGTATGCATCGTCCACCGGAGGTGGCGCGGGTGCGGCCATCGCGACTGGGCAGGCAACCCTGGCCGCGGGTAGCTGGCACAACATGAAGCTGGTCTTCCAGGGCACATCGATCAAGGGTTCGGTCGACGGCACACAGGTCTTGTCGGCTACGGATAGCAAGTACTCCAAAGGCAACGTCGGGCTCGGCACCGCGGCGAAGACCACCGCTTTGTTCGACAACCTGATCGTCAACACCGTGAACGGGGCCAAGCCCGCTCCGACGGTTTTCCCCCAGGACGGTCAAAGTCCGCCCGACGGCGGCGCAGGTGGAAGTACGGGCACCGGCGGCAGCACCGGTTCTGGTGGAGCCCCTGGCAGCGGTGGAACCACTGGCACGGGCGGAACCACCCGCACTGGTGGCAACACTGGCACAGGCGGAGCCATGGGGACCGGTGGAATCACTGCCACCGGTGGGATCACCCGCGCTGGCGGAAGCCCCGGCGTTGGCGGGAGCCTCAGCCCCAGCACCGGCGGGACCACCACCACCGGCGGGATGTCCGGCACGGGCGGAAGCCCAGGCACAGGTGGGAGCCCCGGCACGGGTGGAAGCCCTACTAGCACGGGAGGGATCCCCGGCAGGGGCGGAACCATCGGCACAGGTGGAAGTCCCGGCACCGGCGGAATCATCGGCACAGGTGGAAGCCCCGGCGCAGGCGGGACCCCCGGCACACCCGGCCAAGGCGGATCCAGTGGGCAGGGCGACGCCGGAACCACCCAGAAGGCGTCTTCTGCCGGTTCGTGCAGCATAGGCAGCACGAACGACCACGGAGCGGGACTGGTCCTGTTCGTCATCCTCGCCGGGACCGCACTGCTCCGCCATGATCGGCGCCGCACCCATCTGTGACCAAATTCCTGAGGTGAAGTTCTGAGCGCCGGAATCGGCGACAACCGTGGCGACGATTCCGGCGTCAGTTACGGACTGCACTGCCGGCGGCGTCGGCCACGGGATCTGCTGGCAGGCGGGCCTTCAGCTCCGCGATTTGCTTGCGCGAGTTCTCGGCTCCGATCATGTCCCCACTCTTTTCCCGGAAGGCCTCTCTCAGTTGTAGGGACGCCACATTTCTATGGATCTCTGCGGGATCAACCCAGTTGTCAGCCGGAGTGGCAATGGCAGGAGGATTCGCCGCTGGATGGGAGATCGACGGATGCAACTCCAGCCGAAACGGCGGTTTCTCAGTCGGTGGACGTGTGCGCGCTCTTGGCCGAGTAGGTGCCTCGGCAGACGGATTGGGAGGCTCGCTGGAGTACTCCGCATCCGCCGCCGCCTCAAGACGCGGTCTTGAATCCGCGGGCCCCCAAAGCAGCACGGCCACAACACCCATCATCGGAAACGCTGACAGACCCGCCGCCAGCAAGAGGCCCCGAGCAAGCCTCACGCGCTACCTCAATGGCTTGTGCAGTCGCTTTGTACGGTGCCTGCCGCCGCGTTGCAGTCGGTCCCGCTGCACGGGTAGTGCTTGGTGCCGACCACGTACTCGCACTGCGTCGCGCCGCTATTGCAGCACGCTTCTACGTCGCTCTTGTTCTTCTCACAGGTAATGCCAGTCGATAGGCATGTCGGCTCGTCAGAAGAACAGGAGGAACCCAGCAATGCACCGGCCGACAGTACTACGCACAAGACTACCCTAGAGAAGTTCATGGTTCGCCTCACACAACGGCTAGCATTTCGTGCAAAAGAACGCACGGACGAAATTGCTATCACGGAGCCGCCGGCTAAGGCAAGTGCAAATCGGGCTTCTCAGACCCCCAAATTGCCTCATCCCCTCCGGCTTCCCTGCAGCGAGAGATACTGACAATGATTTCAAGTGGTTGCAGTGATGCCGGTGTATCCGTGAGGCTCACGTGCTTCGCAGACCGGGTCGCGCGCAGGTGCCGCGAAAGGCGAAGAACAACGTGCGTTATCGAGCGGCGCAGAGTCAACTGCCTACCACCTTGAGCATGACCACGCCGCGCGACGCAACCGTGGCCGTGTACTGGGTGGCGATGGAAACTAGATCGGTGTGGGACCGGAGGTCGCGCACAGTGGCAGAGGTAGATGTCATTCCGAGACTAGTCCAGGTCACCGTGATGTCGGCACTGGCTCCAGACCCTATCCGTTGACGGCAGTGGAAAAGCGTATCACATTAGTATGGCGATCCGGCTGGAGGGTCGCGTGTGCGCGGAAACTCAGCCAGGGAGGCATTATGAAGAGCACAATGGTTGGCAACACCCTAGCTGGGCTTGCGACCTGTCTATTCATCAGCGTGTCTCTGATGGACTGTGGGCCGGAGTTGCCAGTCGGCTCGACGGTGGGAAGCGGGGGCAACGGCGCAGGGGCGGGAAGCGGGGGCAACAGCGGAGCGGGAAGCGGGGGCAACGGCGGAGGTCAAACCGGAATCATACACAATCTTGGCGGCTCTACCGTGATCGACACCAATACCGGGGATGATGACGCGGGCACGGGACAGTCTCTGGCTGCCGTGTGGCCGCCTCCTTCGCCGCCCTTCGTGAACGTGACGGATGCGGCCACTGGCGCCTATGCTCTCGGTCCACCGATTGATTCATCCGGAGACGCTGGCGCGGCAGGAGGGAGCATTGGGACTTCCACTCCTGCCACTCAGTGTGCTGCCCTTCTCGGCGTGGCTCGCGACTTCAAGATGGGAAATCGCTCCGGCGGCCACCCGGATTTTGAGACGGCACAGGTTGCAGACGATCCGGGGATCGTGGCCAGTACCCTGGGCCCCGACGGCAAGCCGGCCTATGCCAACGCGACCGGCAACTCCCCGTCCACCCACGGCAAGGCCTATTTCGACCAGTGGTACAACGACGTTCCAGGGGTCAACATGTCGTACATATTGGCGCTGCATTTGGTCAACGACGCCAATGGGGTACCCACTTTTGCAGCGACCTTGCCCAATTCATCTTTCTTTCCCCTCGATAATCAGGGCTTTGGCAACGAAGGCCAGAATCACAACTTCGCCTTCACCACGGAGATTCACACTGCCTTCAGCTACAAGGGGGGGGAACAATTTACGTTCAGCGGCGATGACGACCTGTTTGTATTTATCAACAACCAGAGGGTCATCAACAAGGGAGGGCGCCATGCGCAGGAGAGCCAGACAGTTCTTATTGATTCGCTAGGACTAACGCTGGGAAATGTTTACGACATCGCGGTTTTCCACGCGGAACGCCACACCAACCAGTCGAATTTCGAGATTCAAACCACCCTCAGCTTTGTCAACTGTGGGAAGGTGAACAACATAATCTACTAGCCAGAAATCTGTCTGAAACCCCAACCGAACCGGTTACCATCCCTGACAAAGCAAGGTCATGCGCGGCAGCATGAGAGTTCGACGGATCGGCACAGTGGTCGGAGTGCTTCTCGGGGCAATCGGCTGCATGAAGACAGACCGGGTGGTGGCCGTCCAGATGGATATGAATATGGATGGAGGCTGGGACATCGCTCTAGGGGATGTCGCTCTGGAGGACATCGCTCTGGGGGACATCGCTCTGGGGGACATCGCTCTGGGGGACGCCGCTCTGGGGTGGCGTCCCTTCTCCACGCCGACGGCGGTGACAGGGCTGGTCGCCGACACAACCGACTGCCAGTGCCCGACGCTCACCGCCGATGAATTGGAGCTCTATTTTTCGTGCGCAAGGCAGGGTGAGGCGAGCTTGCACATCTGGACCAGCACGCGGGCCTCACGCGATGCCGGGTGGAACTGGAACCCGGCCACGCTGGTTAACGAATTCGTCAGCGTCTACAACGAGCAGGATCCAGACGTTTCCAATGATGGCTTGACCATGTACTTCGCAAGTGACCAATTGGGCGAGGGTTATCAGATCTATTTCTCGCAGCGAACCACCAGGGAGCAGAAGTGGCCCAAGGCTGTGCTCGTGCAGGGGCTTGGCTTTTCCACCGCGGAGATCAGGGGCCCCAGCGTGAATCCCAGTGGGCTTTTCATGACTTTTTGCTCCGCCCCGCGGGGCACAGAGGACTTTAACCTCTACTCCGCGTCACGTACCGACCCCGCGGTAGACTGGGGAAATGTCCAGCCGCTTTCGGGCATCAACTCGGGAAGGGCGGACGCGGATCCTGCGCTTTTCCATGATTCGCTTTCCCTTATTTGGAGTTCCCGAGCCCCTAGCAACGGAAAATCGTGGGATCTTGTTGAAGTCAGCCGTCTCGACTCGATCATAGCTTTTTCTGCTCCGAAGATTACCCTGGACTCCCTCAACACGAGTGTCTCGGAGCGCTATCCCTGGGTGTCGCAGGATGGAACCCATATCTTGTTCACCAGGGAGGCAGTCGGAGCTCCCGGCGTCATCTATGAAGCATGGCGGTAGGGTTCATCTGGCAACTCGTAGTTGACAACCTCGCATTCTTCGGCGCTACACTTGGGTATGGCCTCCGCGGAAAGCAGATTTCGTTTTGCCGTTCCCGCCGAGGCGCGCAGCTACTCGTCCGATGCGAGTTCGTCCGATCTGACAGCCCTGGCGTTGGCGGCGCGGACACACGCGCCCGCGGCCATGCGCACTTTTCTGGAAGCCATCGCGCCGTCGGTACGTAACGTCTGCCGTGGCGTATTGGGAGCTGGCCACGTCGACTTGGAAGATGCGGTCCAGGAGTGCTTGATCGACATCCTGCGGGCCCTCCCCAAGTACCGTGTCGAGGGGGCTATCGTGCACTACACGAACCGCATCGCACTGCGATCATCCATCGCCGCGCGCAAGCGAGCACGAAGTCGAGAGCAGCGGTTGCGCACGCTCGCTGAGCAGGCTTCCGTCCCGAGCTTTGCCGGAAGCGATGACTCACTTCCCAACCTCTGGCTGGTGCGCGATACCATCGACGAGCTGTCGGCGGTGCAGGCCGAGACCATTCTCATGCGCATGGTCTTGGGTTGCTCGGTGGAAGAGATAGCCGTGGCTACCCAGGTGCCAGTCAACACGACCAAGAGCCGTCTGCGTTTGGCCAAGGATTACCTGCGGCGTCGGCTCGACGGGGAAACGGAGGCTGGAAGGGGCGAGCATGGATTCTGAAGCGCATCCCGAGGAGGCCCTTGACCGGGCCCTGCGGGGCGAGCTGTCTAGAACGGAACAGCGCGCTTTGGAGGAGCACCTCGCCGCTTGCGGCGCCTGTGAGGCTCACCTGGCACTTGCTCGCTCGCGACAAAAGCTGCAGCCCTGGGGTAGCCGCCTGAACAGCCTTGCCGTGGACCACGCGTTGGCCCAGTTCGGACGCGCACGCTGGCCGGCGCTGCTTTTCTGGCCGCCCCGGAGGCGCTGGCTGCTGGCAACCGCAGGGATGCTGATGGCGCTGGGTAGCGTGGCAAGCGCAGCATTATGGTCTAGGCAGAATCCCGCCCGCGAGCAGGTTGTGCCCCAGGGGACCATGGTGCGACCTGCCGCGCGGACAGCAGCTCCACCCAGGGCAGCCGTGGCTTTGTCGGAGTCGCCCTCGTCTGCGCAGGCCGAACTCATAGAGGAGAGCCCCGTCATTCCCCAGGCACCGCGCGTGCAGCCGAGCGCAGCCTCGCTTTTTGCGCAGGCTTCCCACTTGCGCGACCGCAACCGGGTGGACGAAGCCATCGCGGTTTTCCGCAAGCTGCAGCAGCTCTTCCCCAAGACGCGCGAAAGCCGGATCTCATTCGCCGTGGCTGGCCGCATGCTGCTCGACCGCGGGCGCCCTGCTCAGGCCCTCGCCCAATTCGACCAGCACCTGGCATACGCGGGCGAGGCTTCGCAGGAGGCCCTGGCTGGCCGCGCGACCGCGCTGGGACAGATGGGGCACCTTTCCGCTGAGCGCGAGACCTGGGAGAGGCTGCTCGACTCCTACCCCGGAACGGTCTACGCCCGCCAAGCCAGAGAGCGCTTGTCTCAGATGCGCCGCCTGCCAGAAGCTATGCCTGGCATCGAGCATTCTCGCTAAGTATGGTTGGGGCGTGAACGGTCGGAAAAGCGGCGCTGCACCCGCGCTCTGGCCCGCCTGCCTTGAGCTGGTCCTGCCATGCCTATTGCTGGCCGCCGTGGTCGCCATGCCGCGATCAGCGGCAGCGGAAGAACGGCAGCACATCAATGCGGTGCTGGCCGCTGACCCGGCGGTAGTCGAGAAAATTGTCGCCGTGCTCCGCGGTTCGCTAGACGGCCAGGGATTGGACATCGTCGCGGTCAGCGCGGCCCGGATCGATCCACTTGACATCGCCCGCTTGCCCATCGATCGCTCGCCCACCGGACCCGTGGCGCACCTTTGGCTGGATCTGACCGCAGGCCAACCCACGATGTATCTCCTGGATGCGCGAAGTGGGCTCGTCTATTTGCGCCCCCTGGCGGTGCACGCAGATCCGGACGTGGTCGAGTTGGAGCTGATACGCTTCGTTGTGGACAGCTCGGTGGAGGCCATCTTGAAGGGACGCGCGCTGGGTGTGAGCCGCGACGAGTTCGAACGATCCTTGGCGTCTTCTCCAGCGCCACCGCCGCCACCGCCGCCGCCGCCGCCGCCAGCGCCACCGCCAGCGCCACCGCCACCGCCACCGGTGCCGGCTCCGTCACCGGTGACGGAAGCGATCGGTCGACAGCCCGGATGGGCGATCGCGGCGGGCTATTCAGGGACCATGCTGTCGACTGATTTGGTCGCGCACGGTCCGGAATTGGGAGTGGAGCGGCGCTGGCCGCGTCTTTGCCTGGGCATGACGCTGTCGCAGCATTTCCAGAAGATGGTGACCCGCGCAGACGTGGGCACGCAGTTGCTCTCGTCCGGGATTCGGATCTCAGTTGCCTTTCCCAAGGCCATCACCTCGCACCTCTCTGCGTCGTTTGGCCTAGGGGCGGGGGTGGACGCAACGCATGTGACACCAAATGGGAACGGTGCAGAGCCGGCCTTCTGGGCGACCGATCCCCTGGTTCTCGCGGTGGCCGCGCTTGAGAGTGCCTACGACCGCTTTCTCGTATCCGTGCGCGTTGGAGTCGATTTCGATCTCATAGCCCCGCAGTATTTGGTCGACAGTTCTGGCGGAAGGCGCGTTCTATGGACGCCCTCGCGGTGGCGACCATTTGCCGCTATGCGGCTCGGTTTCGCGTTCTGAGATTCCCGGTTTTTGGCGGATCCAGAATGACCCGTCTTGCGGAGTAGCCGCCCCTTAGTATCTAGAAGGAGTTTCTCATGCAAAGTAAATGTTCCCTCTTGACTGTCCTCCTCTCAGCGACCCTTGTCGCTTCTGCGTGCTCAAGCGAGACAGCCGCCCCGCACCCCGGGAGTACCGGCGGTAGCTCACAGAGTTCCGGCGGCTCGTCGACGACCAGCGGAGGAGGTGCAACAGGGGGAGGCACCGTATCAGGGGGAGGCACCGTATCAGGGGGGGGCAACTCGGGCGGAGGCACTACCAACCCTGGCTCGGGCGGAAAGAGCTCCGGCGGCCAAACCGTGGTGGGCAGCGGCGGCAGCGCGACCGGCGGCCAGACCGTGGTGGGCAGCGGCGGCAGCGCTACCGGGGGCGGAACCGTGAAGGCCGGTGGCGCAATTGCTACCGGGGGCGGAACTGTGACGGCCGGTGGCGCAATTGCTACCGGGGGCGGAACTGTGACGGCCGGGGGCGCCACGTCTACCGGCGGCGGAACTGTGAAGACTGGTGGCGCTACCGCTACCGGGGGCGGGACCGTGAGGGCCGGCGGCGCAACCGCTACCGGGGGTCAGACAGTTCCGTCGGGTGGTGTGGTCACCAACGGCGGCCAGACCGTCCCGACCCAGGGCGGCAACGGGGCAGGTGGTTTCACCGCAGTCCCAATGGGAGGCAGCACCTCCCCTGCAGGCGAAGCCGACTACAGCATGGACCCGGGTTGGCAGTTCAACAAATCGGACGTTAGCGGCGCCCAGGCCACAACGTTCGCCGACACCGGTTCCGGTTGGAGTACGGTCAGCACGCCGCATTCGTACAATGACGTGGATTCCTACAGAGGTTACATCAGCCACAGCGGCGGTGACCATGGCTTGTACCAAGGACCGGCGTGGTACCGTAAGCATTTCAAGATTCCTGCTGCACTCGCTGGCAACAAGTTGGTCGTCGAATTCCAACGGATCCGGCAAAGCGCCAGCTTCTATATCAACGGAACAGCGGTCGGAACCTACGCCGACGGTGTCTCACCGTGCGGCATCGATATCACCGGGAAAGTCACTGCTGACGGGACCACCGACAACGTCCTCGCGGTTCGCGTCGACAACAGCGGGGGCGGCTTCTACTGGAACGCGAATGCAACCAACCCGAGCCACGGTGGATTGGTGGGGCATGTCTGGCTGCACGCGCCGGGCAAGCTCTACCAAACCTATCCACTCTACCAAAACCTGAGTACGTCGGGCATTTACATCTACGGCACTAGCTACGCCAGTATCACCAACAACACCGCGCAGGGCGACACGGGTAACCTGACGGTGAATGTGGAATCCGAGGTGATGAACGAATCGGGGAGCGCGCAGAGTGCTACTTTGGGCGTCAAAGTGATTGATCCGACTACCGGCACGGCGCTGGGCACGTTCTCAGGAACGGCCACGTCAGTGCCGACGACTGGCGCTACGGTGCTCAAGGCGAGTGGGCCGTTGACAGGCGCGAAGCTGTGGAGTGACTTGTATCCGAATCTCTACAAAGTCGAAACGACGCTCACTGTGGGCGGGACCGTGGTCAATGGCAGAAGCACGATCACGGGTTTCCGCCAGGTTCAATTCAAGGGAGGTGCAGGTACGGGGGGAATCTACGTCAACGGCCGGTTTGTCTATCTTCTTGGCTTCGCTCAGCGCTCGACCAACGAATGGGCAGGCATCGGCCAGGCGGTGCCGGACTGGATGCACGACTTCCACGCCAGTCTGATCCGGGGCGCCAACTCCAACTACATCCGCTGGATGCACGTCACGCCGCAGAAGGTAGACGTGGAATCTGGTGATAGG